>Ga0187890_10000241_pt1 | contig 38874 bp, 27 predicted proteins | sample June2016WEW_21_1_FD_133005 | JGI IMG/M metagenome (GOLD analysis project Ga0187890, IMG submission 133005) | Peatland microbial communities from SPRUCE experiment site at the Marcell Experimental Forest, Minnesota, USA - June2016WEW_21_10 | ecosystem: Environmental > Terrestrial > Soil >... | reverse complement strand
TGGTCAGCGCGCTCCAGGAACAGAACGTCGAAGTCGCCGCCGGACAAGTCGGTTCCCAGCCCTCCCTTCCCGGCCAGCAGTTCCAGATCAGCGTCCGTGCTGTCGGCCGTCTTTCCGAAGCCATTCAGTTCGATGACATCATCCTGAAGAGCAATGCCGATGGCACTCTCGTCCGGCTCCGGGACGTCGGTCACGCCGAGCTCGGCGCCGCAGACTACAGCTCCGACTTGGACTATAGCGGGCACGAATCGGTCGGCCTCGGTATCACGCCGCTCTCCACCGCCAACGCGCTCGACGTGCACCGCCGCTGCCTCGCTGAACTCGACCGCCTTGCCAAGCGCTTTCCGCCCGGCATGAAGTATGAGGTCGCTTTCGATACCACCGACGCGGTCAGCGAATCCATCCGCGACGTAGTCTCGACCCTGGGCACGGCCATCTTCCTGGTCATCCTGGTCATCTTCATTTTCCTAGAAGACTGGCGCTCCACCATCATCCCGGCAATCACCATACCGGTCTCGCTCATCGGCACGTTCGCCTTCGTCAAGCTGCTCGGCTTCTCTATCAACACGCTGACGCTGTTCGGCGTCACGCTGGCCACGGGCCTGGTGGTCGACGATGCCATCGTCGTCATCGAAAACATCGAGCGCCATCTGCAGGAAGGCGAGTCCGATCCCCTCAAAGCGTCGTCCGACGCCATGAAGGAAGTCACGGGCGCTGTCATTGCCACCTCGCTGGTGCTGGTTGCCGTCTTTGTGCCAGTCGCTTTCTTCCCCGGTACGACCGGTATTCTGTTCCGCCAGTTCGCGCTGACCATCGCCTTCTCGATCGCGATCTCTGCTTTCAACGCGCTTACTCTTACGCCCTCACTCTCCGCACTCCTGCTGGGTCGCGAGCACGGCGAAAAGAATTGGCTCTTCAGGCGCGTCGACCGCTTCCTGGCCGCGCTTACCAGCGGCTATGTTCGCGCCCTTCGCGCTTTCTTGCGTTTCGAAGTGGTCGCTTTAATCCTGTTTGCCGCTGGCCTCGGTCTCGCTTATTTCGTTTTCCGGCACGTGCCCCAAGGCTTCGTCCCCACCGAAGATCAGGGATACCTTATCGTTGCCATCCAGGCTCCCACTGGAGCGTCGCTGGAATACACTCGAAAAATCGGCGCGCAGGTGAACGCCATCGCCAAGAATTTTCCTGAAATCGGAAACACCTTCTCCGTTGCCGGCTTCAGCTTCGGAGGCAGCGCTCCCAACGCCGGCCTGGTCTTCCTGAGCCTCCGGCCCTACGCGCAACGAAAGGGCCGCGAGCATAGCGCTGCCGCAGTACTTGATCGGCTGCGCGGTCCATTTTTCGGAATTTCCGGCGCGATTGTTATCCCCTTCGAAGCGCCCGCCGTGCAAGGGCTCGGACAGTTCGGCGGATTCCAATTCGAACTCCAGGATCAGGGGAATCACACTCTGCAGGATCTCGACAAAGTCACCCACGACCTCACGCGCGCCGGTGGCGAACGCAAAGACCTTGCTGGACTATTCACCACCTACACCGCGAGCGATCCGCAGTATGTCATCACCATCGATCGCGAAAAAGCCAAGAGCCTGCACATTCCACTCAGCCAGATCACCGACACGCTAAGCGTCTACATGGGTTCGGCCTACATCAACGATTTCGATTTCAATAACCGTTCTTATCGTGTTTATGTGCAGGCCGACAAACAGTTCCGCTCGCATCCGCAGGATATCGGGCAGTACTACGTTCGCTCCGACTCCGGCGCCATGATCCCGCTCGCAAATTTAGTCAGCATCGCCCAGACTGCCGCGCCCCAGGTCATCAGTCACTACAACCTTTTCCGCTCGGCGGAAATCAACGGGTCCGCTGCCCCCGGCTTCAGCTCCGGACAGGCCATCGTCGCCATGCAGCAACTCTCCGCGAAGGTCCTTCCGCAGGGTTACACCTACGAATGGTCGGGAATCTCGCTCGAAGAGCTGGCGTCGGGATCAACCACTCTGATCCTCTTCGGTCTCGGAGTGTTGGTAGTCTACCTCACACTCTCGGCGCAGTATGAAAGCTTCGTGTTGCCGTTCATCATTCTGCTCGCCGTGCCCATGGCGTTGCTCGGAGCGCTTTCCGCGCAATGGATCCGCAGCCAGCAGAATGATGTCTTCTGCCAGGTGGGACTCGTCATGCTGGTAGGCCTTGCGTCCAAGAATGCGATCCTGATCGTGGAATTCGCCGAGCAGTTGCGCGAGCGCGGTCTGACCATCCTCGATGCGGCCGTCGAAGCCGCCCGCATCCGCCTGCGCCCGATTCTCATGACATCTTTCGCGTTCATCCTCGGTGTTGTCCCTCTGGTCACCGCCAGCGGCGCCGGAGAGAACGGACGCCACTCCGTAGGCACCACCGTTTTTGGAGGCATGATCATGAGCACGATCCTGAACTTATTCTTTATCCCCGTGCTCTATCTCTTGATCGAGGGCTTCCGGGAGCGCCATCGTAAACCCAAAACAACCTGAGCATGCGCAGACGGACACTGCCCGTGTGGGGACGGGCGCCCTCGCCCGCGCAAGCCGAGCGCGTCGCGGTTTCCGGCGCAAGAAAAAGCAACTTCTCAGCTCTTTCCAGCGTCTGAAAAGTGGGTAGAATTTCAGGGGTTCTCACCATGTCGTAAGAAATCTTGCGTGAGGTTAACCAAATGAAGAAATCACTGCTCGGAGTTCTTGCTCTCCCACTGATTCTCTCGATGACGATTGTCTCGATGACGATTTTCTCGATGGCGGCTCTCGCCAGTCCCACCATCCAGAACGACCAACCAGCTGGCGCGCTCAGTCAGAAGAGCCTTGATCGCATCTACAAGGAAGTTCGTCATGAACTCGTGATGCTTCCTTATTATGGCGTGTTCGACAACCTCGCCTACAAGGTCGACTCTGATGGCACCGTGACCCTGCTCGGCCAAGTCTCGCGTCCCACACTCAAGTCGGACTCCGAAAACGTGGTCAAGCGCATTGAAGGTGTCGAGAAAGTCGTCAACAAGATCGAGGTCCTGCCCACCTCCATCAACGACGACCGGATCCGCCGTGCTGCCTACCGTGCCATCTACGGCAACAGCGTCCTAAGCCAGTACCAACTGCGTGCCGTTCCGCCCATTCACATCATCGTCAAGAACGGAAACATTACGCTGGAGGGCGTTGTGGCCCGCCAGATGGACAAGCAAATTGCCGGCATACAGGCGAATGGCGTGCACGGTGCGTTCTCAGTGACTAACAACCTGGTAGTCGAAGAACAAGAGAAGAAGGACGACAAGAAAAAGTAATTTTGCAAGTGTGGGGCGGTCATTTCCTGCGGCTTCTCTCACGGTCATTCTGCCCGCCCCGGATTTCTTTGCGCTGCTTGCTTCTAGTACGCTTCTGCAATCTACAATCTAAAGTTACTATGCCCCCAACCGCCGATCCCGGCGAAGTCGACCACGCCGCCCGGCTTCTCCGCGCCGGTCGACTCGTCGCCTTTCCCACCGAGACCGTTTATGGCCTTGGGGCTAACGCCCTCGATGCCGAAGCTGTGGCCCGCATCTACACAGCCAAAGGCAGACCCGCCGCCAGCCCGCTCATCGTCCACGTAGCGTCCATAGAAATGGCGAAGTCACTCGTCATGAACTGGCCAGAAATCGCCGACCGCCTGGCCGGCCGATTCTGGCCCGGCCCGCTTACCCTGGTACTAGAAAAGCAGCCTGCCATTCCTGCCATTGTCACCGCCAAGCTGCCCACCGTTGGTCTTCGCATGCCCGCGCATCCCATCGCGCTTGCCCTCATCCGCGCCGCCGGTGTTCCGCTGGCCGCACCCAGCGCTAACCGCTTCACCGAACTTTCTCCCACCACTGCCGAGCACGTCCGACGCAGCTTGGGCAGCGACGTTGATTACATCCTTGACGGCGGCTCCTGCCAGGTCGGCATCGAGTCTACCGTGCTCTCGCTAGCCGGGCCTAGGCCGGTCCTTCTTCGTCCCGGAGGAATTTCGCGAGGGGAACTGGAAGCGATAGTCGGCCCAGTGGCCGCCGCGCAGGAGGTTCAGGCTGGAGCCCACCCCGCGCCCGGAATGCACCCGCGCCACTACAGCCCGCGCACCACTTTGCATTTAGCGACGAATGGAAAACTGCCCGATCAGGGCCAAGGGCAAGGACTTTACCTGCAGCACCAGAATCGGCCCAGCCGCCCGGACATCACCATCCACCAGATGCCGCAGTCCGCTGCTGACTACGCTGCCGCGCTCTATGACGTTCTTCACCAGGCCGATGCCGGAAATTACGACTGGATTGCCGTAGATCTCCCGCCTAACACGCCTGAGTGGGAAGCCATCCAAGATCGTCTGCAACGCGCCGCAACGAAATAATCCCGCGCGGCAGCAAAGCAGTTATTGGACGATCGTGGCGTGTTTGCTACCGCCAAGCCACTTGTGAGATAGGTTCTAGTAACTCGCGAGCCAGCACTTAGGTAACCTCGTCATAGGGCCTTCGCGCAACTAATCTTTGTGCGGGGGGTTTCTATCCACATGAACAACAAATTCACCAACTCGCTGTTAATCCTGGCAGTCGGGGGACTTATGCTAGCTGGTTCCGCGTCTGCTCAAACCTCAACTACTACCTCGGGTGCGGGGCCTGGCGTCGTGGATCCCGGTCATCCGCGCGTCAATCAAGTGAACGGCCGCGAAGAGAATCAGCAGCAGCGCATTGGCAACGGCATCAAGAGCGGGCAATTGAACTCGCAGCAAGCTGCTAACCTCGAGAAGCGCGAGACCAGCGTGCAGAACCGTGAACAGAAAGACATGGCGAAGAACAACGGCCATCTGACCAGGGCCGAGCAGAAAGGGATCAATCGTCAGCAGAACCGGATCAGCAAGAGCATCTACAAGGACAAGCACCAGTAATCCGGCAAGAAGGCACGAGAGTGGAACGAGGGGATAGCCGCATGCTTGCTGCGGCTTTTCTTTTTGGTGCGGGCGGAGACGGGGCAAGCCCCGTCCCTACCGAGTTGTTTATCAGCCCACATTTCGCACAACTTCGACCATCCGAATTTACCAGTTCAATTTCAACGCAAACTGGAACTGGCGCGGATCGTAGGCGGCGGTGGCCTGACCGGCGTTAGTGAAGAGCGGGCTGACGGCGGCCACGTTGTACACGTTGGCGATGTTGAACATGTCGGTGATGAAATCCATGTTGAAGCGCTCGCCGAAGTAAACGCGTTTTGCAAAACGTACATCGTCGAAGACCACCCATGGCGTTATGCCCGCATTGCGGCCGAGATTGCCATCGAGGCCCTTCAAGGTGACGAAGGGAACGCCGGTTGCCGTGGGAGTAAAAGCTTGATAGCAAGGCTCCTGGAAAACGCCGGTGGGAGAGTATTTCGAATTGACCGGCGCATTTCCGGCGGCCGTGCATGCGGGGTTTACGTAGGTGTTGGGCCGTCCGGTGAGGGAAGACAACTGCTGATTGTCGTCGCTGCCGGTGATGATGTTGAAGGGCCGTCCGGAACTGAGTTCGATCTGCGGGGCGAACGTCCAATTGCTGAAGAACTTGCTGGCGAAGCCTTTGCCGCTAAGCTTGCCTGACTGGTAGACGCCGCTGAAGACGAAGCGGTGACGCTGATCAAAGAGCGACGAGGAGCGGTCGGCGCTTGGGTAGTAGCTGTCCTGCGGGGTGAGCGTGGACTGCAGGTCGGTGGAGTCGTCGATCGCGTGCGACCAGGTGTAGGAGGCCAGGAATTCGTAATGGTTGCTGAAACGCTTGCGCAGATTGGCGGTCAGGCCGTGATAGACCGAACTGCCGTTGGAGTAGTTGGCATCCATGTCGCCGAAGGGAACGCAGCCGACGAAGGTTATGGGATTGCAAGCAGTGTTGAAACCGGTGGTACTGTATCCGCTAGCCTGGAGATACCCTATGAGCGCCGGCAACACCGTCGTCACACAAGCCGGGGCCACGTAGCCCAGGAAGTTAGCGATTGAGGGATTGATCCCGCCAGGACGGAAGAAGTTGGTCAATGCGGCGGAAACCCAAGGCAATCCATTATTGGGATTGACACCGCAGGGAGCGGAGCCGGTACCGACCTCCAGGGGCCCGGCGACAGCATTGGAAGTAGGGTCGGTATAGGCCGCCTGCCAGTTTGCCACCAACAGGTCGCCGCGAATGGTGTTGGCGTTGATCGGACGGTTGAGATGGCGGCCACCGTTGAAGTTGTAGGCCATGCTGAAGGCGTACCCATCGCCGAGGTCGCGCTCGATGGTCAGGTTCGCTTGTTGCGAATAGGCGTAGACAAAATTCTTGCCCTGCGGATATCCGAATGGCTGGAAAGCTAGCGGAAAGGCTGCGGGCGCGAATGGGGCCGGCGAATTGGTAAGGTACTTTTGATTGAGGAACAAGGTTTGGGGCTGGTTCAGGGACTGGAATTGCTGCTGGTTCGGCTCGTAATAAAGCTGGCTTACTGGCATGCAATTCGCATTATTAAGAACTCCAGTGAAAATACTGGCGGCGTTAAGATTGCCGGGGCTGTATGGGGTGGAGGCGGCACTGCAAGGGGTGCCACCGGCAAAAATCAACTGGCCGCTGTCCGAGCCGTCGGAGGCTTGGCCAAGAAAATAGAGGCCGAGCAAGGGGTGGTCGTAGAACATCCCGAACGAAGCGCGGACTACGGTCTTGCCGTCTCCATGGGGATCCCAGGCGATGCCGATGCGAGGCTGAATGTTGTTCTTGTCGGTCTGGATGCCTTTCTGCAATCCCAGGAAGTTATAGGCGGGGAGAGCCAGTCCTTGTGGGGGCGCGAATGTGGGCGGGAATTCCACGTCGTAGCGCACACCGTAGTTCACCGTGAGATTGGGACGAGCGCGCCAGGAATCCTGCCAGAACACGCCCAGCGGTTTGTTGGAAAACGAGTCGCTCGGACTGCCGATGCCCTGGATGAAGTCCTGCGGGAGACCCGCGCCGTAAGCCTGTATGGGATTTAGAGTGGGAAACGGGGCAGGAACTGCGGCAATATTGGCGAAGTCGTACACACCGCCATAATTTACAGTGAAGGTGGCGGTGAGCGGAAGATAGTTGAAATCGCCGCCGAACTTGGTGTTGTGGCGACCGATGCTCCAGGAAAAATTGTCGGTGAACTGGTAGCGATTTTCGACCCGGGCGATGTAGGAGTAGGGCTCGCGTCCGAAATAGCCGTAACCGGGAATGTTCACGGCCGGGTCGGCGCCCGCCGGGATCTGAGTGTTGTAGTAATAATTCAGACCCCGGCGGGCTTACTGGAAGCGGAATTCATTCACCTTGTTGCTGCCGAGGGTCCAGGTGTCCTGCATAACGCCCGCCACGTCACGGTAGCTTTGTCGGGAAGTGCGCGAGTAGGCGTTTTGACCGAAGGGCTGGTCTTGTCCGCTGCCTTCGATACCAGTCACGGTACTGGGACTGACGTTGGCCCGCAGCATAAGGCGGTTGTGGTTGTTTACGTTGTGGTCGATGCGCAACGAGTACAGGCTGGTGCCTTCAAACACCGGGAAATTCCCAACTTGCGATCCCAGCGACTGGTAAGAGGCGGGCACGAAGCACGGTGGCGCCGAGCAGGTGGTGAGGAAGCCGCCGATGCCGGGATAGCCTCCCGTCATCGTGAGCGGCCACGCTCCGGTGAGGGCCATGCCCGAGGAAGCGCCTAAAAGCTCTTCGTAAGCCAGAATGTTCGATGCTCCGAGCGCGCCGACATCCGCTGCGGTCAGGCTTTGCAGGAAGCCTGCTTGCACAGGGGTTGTCTGAATGGTGCCCAACGGCAGAGGGAGCAGACCTCCCGCAGTCGTGGACGTATCGAAGTTCGTCAAGCCGTAGTAGGGCAGGTTAGTCGGCGCGGCAATACTGGAGAATCCGGTCTCGTGGCGGCGGGTGACTTCGTAGGAAAAGTAATAGTATGTTTTGTCTTTCTTGATCGGCCCACCGAAGGCTGTGCCGGCCTGCACGCGCGTGTAGGCAGGATTGGACGTTGTGCTGAAGGGATTGACGGCCTGGAAGTCGCGGTCGCGCAGGTATCCGTATACGTCGCCGTGGAAATCGTTCGATCCGGAGCGGGTGATGATGTTGACCACGCCGCCCGAGGCTTGGCCATATTCGGCGGCGTAGTTGTTGGTGATGATTTGGAATTCCTGCACAGCTTCCTGGGAGACGGTGGAGCGCACGCCGTTGGTGGAATTGTCGATGTTGTTGGCGCCGTCAAGATTCACCAGATTGGAGCGGGCGCGCTGGCCGCTCATGTTGAGGCCGGAAGTCGGCGCGGCGCCGATTTGGGGGGAACTGTCGCGCTGCACCTGCGAATCCGACAGCGTGAACTGGATGTAGTTGCGGCCATTGATGGGCAGATTGTCGATGCGGCGCTCGCCGACGGTGTCGGTAGTGGAACTGCGCGAAGTCTCAACGATCTCGGCTTGGGCGCTGACTTCTATGATTTCCCTGCCGCCCGCGACGGTGAGCGTAACGGGTAACTCGGCCATCCCGCCGACGGTGATGGCGATGCCAGTGGCTTCGGCTTTGGCAAAGCCCGATGCGTCTACGGTGACCGAATAAGTGCCGGGAGCCAACTGACGCACGCTGTAGCCGCCCTGGCCGTCGCTGCTGCCGGCGCGTTCCAGTCCCTTGGCTACATCGCGCACGGTGACGGTGGCATTGGTCACGGCGTTGCCTTTCGGGTCTTTCACGCTGACGCGGAGGTCGCCGGTGGCAGCGCCCTGGGCGAAGGCAGATTGACGGACGAGCAAGAACAGGACCACCAAACAGAAAAGACGCAGTGACGCTTTCATAAGGCTCCTGGGATCTTCCGCCTTGGAGGAGGCGGGAATCGAAGTGCGCGGTTTTTCACTAGCTACTTGAACTTTGGGCACGAGGTTGGGACGAGTTACCGCTGATATGTACATCAGAGAGGGCGTTTAGGCAAGCGATAAGATGGATTACCGGCTGGCAGAGAGCAACCGGCGGAAGGTGTCTTTGTTCCGGTCTTTGCGCCGAGATTGCGTTTGCGGCCGCTTTTCTTTAGATTTCTTGGAGCGAGATTACTGGCGTGCCCGAAATATTTCTTGTGCCTTCTCTTGTGCCTTCCGAGAATTTCAACGGACATTCCATGACGGGCGAACTGCTGCGGGTGATGGTGTGTCCGCCGGGCAACGCGGGGTGGGACATTTCCGGGAAAGCCGCGAAATGGCGGGAACTCGGATTTCGGCGTGCTCCTGATTTTGCCGCGGCGCAGAGCCAGCACGAGGTTCTGTGCGAACTGCTCAGCGGGGGCGGAGCTGAGGTCGTGTGTCTACCCGCGACGGAATCGCTCACGCTCGATGCGGTCTATACGCACGACGCATCGCTGGCCACAGATTATGGTCTCGTGCTGATGAATCCGGGAAAGAAGAGTCGCGTGGCGGAGGCGCAGGCACACGCCAACTTTTGCGGGCAACTGGGCATTCCAGTATTCGGGGAGATTGGGCTGCCCGGGACTTCCGAATCCGGCGACATCGTATGGCTTGATTCGCAGACACTGCTGATCGGTGACGGCTATCGGACGAACAAGGCAGGGATCGAGCAGATGCGGTCGCTGCTGTCCGCCAAGAATGTTACGGTGCTGTCGGCGCCGCTGCCGTACGGGCCGGGTCCGTCCGCTTGCCTTCATTTGATGTCGCTGATGAGCATGCTCGATGAGCACACGGTTCTAGTCGATTTGCCGTGGCTGGCGGTCGAAACGGTCGAATTGCTGAAGGCGCGCGGCCTGCGCTTGATTGAGATCGATTACAGCGAGCGCGACACGCTTGCCTGCAACGTGCTCTCGCTGGGTCAGAAGCGCCTGATTGCGATTGAAGAAAACGCCAGGACAAATCAGCGCATGCGCGACGCCGGCTTTGACGTGCGCACGTTTCCGGGCTCGGAGATCTGTATCAATGGGGCGGGCGGCCCCACCTGCCTGACGCGGCCACTGCTGCGGAAGTAGCGGAGCACTCGTTGGTCGCTAGTCGGTGGTCGTTCGGGCTTCGTCTATACAACCCCATTCCTCCCGGCTTGGTAGAATCAAAGGGCAATGCTTTTGCCGTTCGTCCGCGAACTTTTCGCGGAGGTGGAACAATTACCTGCCTTCACGCGTGCCGCCTCCCATCTGCGGGAGAGCGCGGGAGGGATGAGTGTCGGACGGATTAGTGTCACTGGACTGTCCCCCGCGGCCAAGGCGCTGGTCGTTGTTTTATTGCGCCGCACGGTCGAGCGTCCGTTCGTGCTGGTGGTGGCCGACAACCGCGCTGCCGAAGAGTTGCTGCCGGTGCTGCGCGCGTTTTGTGAACTGACCGGAGCGGCGGATCCAGACTCGGTAGTGAGCCTTCCGGCGCGCGATGTACTTCCTTTCCAGAATTTGTCGCCGCATCCGGAGATTCAGGAAGAACGCGCTACGGCATTGTGGAAGATCGCGACGGGCCGCGCCGCGATCGTAATTTCTCCGGTGACCGCGACCACCATCCTTCTTCGCTCTCCCGAGTACTACGCCGACCTGGCGCGAGTTTTGCGTCGCGGCGAGATTTTCGACCTGGAGAAACTGCTCGAGCACCTGAACACGGTCGGTTACAGCGCAACCGATGTGGTGGAGATGCCGGGCCAGTACGCGGCTCGCGGCGGCATTCTCGATGTGTACTCGCCGGAAGCGGACCGGCCGGTGCGCGTTGAATTTTTTGGGGATGAAGTCGAGTCCATGCGCAAGTTCGATCCGGCGAGTCAGCGGTCTTCAAACCCAGTCGATGAAGTGCTGCTCTTGCCCCTGACGGAAACGCCGGTCACGGAAGAACTGCTCGGTTCGATCAACGCGCGGCTCTCGGGAAAACGCATTACCGGATCGCCGGAGATTGTGGAGCAAGCTATGCGCGACTCGGGCGCCGGCGTCTTTCCGGGCTGGGAGTTCTACGCTCCGGTGGCAGGCGCTGACCGCAGCATTTTCGGGCTGCTTCCGGAAGCGCGTGTGCTGCTCGACGAACCCGAAGCGTTGATCCAGGAGCTCGATAAATTTTGGGCCCGCATTGAAGAAGCGCACGAGCGCAGCGGGGTGGGGAATTTGGTTCGCCCCGCCGATCTTTATCTGACGCCAGAAAGCTGGTGGGAAAAAACCGCAGTTCTCCCCGGAGCGGATTTCGAATATCTGGCGATGGCGCGCGAGGGGAAAACCGACGCTGCGTTTCTTTCGCAGCCCGCCACCCGCTTCCACGGCGCTGTTCCAGCCATGATCGAGCAGGTTCAGAAGTTGGTCGGCGGCGGCACACAGGTGATTCTCGCCGTACCCAACACGGGAGAAGTCGAGCGCCTCGCCGATATGTTCACCGAGTACAACGCCTCGTATCGTCTCGGAAGCCGCACCCGCAGCGGCGAAAGCTATGCCGACGAAACTTCCTATTTTGCCGGCGACGTTCTCACTACGACGCTGCTGAAGGCTTACCTTCCCGACGGTTTCGTTTTGCCGGAAGCGCATCTTGCGATTTTTGGGGCGCGTGATCTGTTCGACGAATCGGACCTGGTCGCGGCGCGGCCGCAACGGCAGAAATCGAAAGTCTCGGCCTTCCTCTCTGACTTCCGCGATTTGCAGGTCGGCGACTACGTTGTGCACGTCGAGCACGGCATCGGGCAGTATCAAGGTCTCAAGGAAATCAATCAGGGCGACGGCGCGGCGGAATTCATGCTGCTCGAGTACGCCGAAGCCGCCCGGCTCTATGTTCCCTTGACTCGCCTCGATCTGGTCCAGAAATATCGTTCGTCGGAGGGCGCGAAGCCCGTTCTGAATCACCTGGGCACGCAGGCATGGGGCAAGACCAAGGCTCGTGTGCGCAAGGCGATGAAGGATATGACCGATGAGTTGCTCAAGCTCTATGCGCAGCGTCAGGCCGCGCGCGGTCACATCTTTCCAGCCGACACCGAGTGGATGAAGGAGTTCGAAGCTTCATTCGAATACAACGAGACCGAAGACCAGGCACAGGCGATCGCCGACGTGAAGCGCGACATGGAATCGCAACTCCCCATGGATCGCCTGCTGTGCGGCGACGTCGGTTACGGCAAGACTGAAGTGGCTATGCGCGCCGCCTTCAAGGCCCTGAGCGACAACAAGCAAGTCGCCGTGCTCGCGCCCACCACCGTTCTTGCCTTTCAGCACTACGAAACCTTCAAGCAACGATTCGCACCGTTCCCGCTCACGGTCGAAATGATAAGCCGCTTCCGGACGCCCAAGCAGGTCAAAGAGATTTTGCAACGAGTGGAAGCCGGCAAAGTGGACATCCTGATCGGCACGCACCGTCTGCTCTCCAAGGATGTGAAGTTCGCCGACCTCGGCCTGCTGGTGGTGGACGAGGAACAGCGCTTCGGCGTCCGCCACAAGGAACGCATCAAGCAGATGCGCACCGAAGTGGACGTGCTTACCATGTCGGCGACGCCGATCCCGCGCACCCTGCATATGTCGCTGGTGGGCCTGCGCGACATGAGCGTGATCGAAACGCCGCCCAAAGACCGCATGGCAATCCAGACGGTGGTCGCGCACTGGGACGAAAAGCTCATCCAGTCGGCGATCGAACAGGAACTCGATCGCGGCGGCCAGGTTTATTTCGTCCACAACCGCATCGAAACGATCTGGGAGATTGCTGCCAAGATTCAAGCCATGGTTCCGAACGCTCGCATCACCGTGGGCCACGGGCAGATGGGCGAGGGCGAGTTGGAAAAAGTGATGCTGAAATTCATGCATCACGAAGCAGACATCCTGGTTTCGACCACGATCATCGAGAACGGGCTCGACATCCCGCTCTGCAACACGATTGTCATCAATCGCGCCGACCGGCTGGGTTTGTCCGAGCTTTATCAGCTTCGCGGACGCGTGGGCCGTTCGAACCGGCGCGCCTACGCGTACCTGCTTCTGCCCGCGGAAATCGAGTTGACCCCCATCGCGCGCCGCCGTCTGGCCGCGCTCAAGGAATTCTCCGATCTCGGCGCCGGGTTCAAGATCGCTGCGCTTGATCTCGAACTGCGGGGCGCGGGAAACCTTCTTGGCGGAGAGCAGAGCGGCCACATCGAAGCGGTAGGATTCGAACTTTATACGCAGATGCTGGAACGCGCCGTACGCGAAATGAAGGGCGAGGCGGGCGTTGAAGTCACGGAAATTCAGCTCAATCTCGGTCTCAACATCCGCATTCCGTCCGACTACATTAAGGAAGAGAACCAGCGGCTGCGGATGTACAAGCGCGTCGCCGGAGTCGAGACGGAGTCGCAACTGCACGACGTGCGCTCGGAGTTGATCGATCGCTATGGCGAAACGCCGCGCGCGGTTCGCAATCTGCTTGAGTATGCCGCGCTCAAATTGCAGGCGATGAGGGTTGGCGCCAACGCTATTGAACGCAAGCGCGAATTCGTGAACATTAAGTTCAGCCAGACGGCGGCGATCGATCCGGGGAAGTTGGCGCGCTTTGTGGCATCGCAGCGTGGCACAAAATTCACCCCAGACGGGACGCTGAAGTTCTCGATAAAAATCAACAGCGCCGAAGGGATACTGCAAACGCTGCGCGATTTGCTGGAGGAGTTGGAAGCGCGCGAAGAAGCAGTGCGCCAGGTATAAACGCCAGCAGTTACAATGATCCCGCGAGAAACCTATGCAAGAACGACGAACAGAGGGCGACCGCCGCAAGGTCCGGAGAGTTCGCAAAGCGATTTTCCCCGCTGCCGGATTGGGCACGCGCTTCCTCCCTGCCACCAAAGCTCAGCCGAAAGAGATGCTGCCGCTGGTCGATAAGCCCATCATTCAATATGGGGTGGAAGAGGCAGTGGCGGCCGGATGCGACCAGATCATCATTATCACTGGACGCGGCAAGAGCGCGATCGAAGATCATTTCGACGTCAGCTATGAACTGGAGAAGATGCTGGAAGAAAAAGGCAAGTACGACTTGCTCAAGATCGTACGCCAGATTTCGGACATGATCTACGTAGCCTACGTGCGTCAGAAAGAGGCGCTGGGCTTGGGACACGCCGTGCTCACCGCGCGCGAATTGATTGGCGAAGAACCGTTTGCCGCTCTGCTCGCCGATGACGTCATCGACGCAAAAGTGCCGGTGCTCAAGCAGTTGATGAATGTATTCGACGAGAAGCACTGTTCCGTGATCGCAACGCAGATCGTCGACGGGCCGGCGATTTCTTTTTACGGCGTGCTCAAGGCGAAAGAGGTCGCGGGCTCGGGCGGCAAACTATACGAAGTTCTCGACCTGGTGGAAAAACCGAAGTTCGAGGATGCGCCTTCGAATCTGGCTGTGATCGGACGCTACATCCTGACCCCGACGGTCTTCGAAACGCTTTCAGACATCAAGCCGGGTTCGGGCGGCGAGTTGCAACTCACCGACGGACTGCGCGGGCTGCTGCAGCGCGAAAAGCTCTACGCCTACGTCTACGAGGGCCGCCGCTTCGATACTGGCGATAAACTCGGTTTCCTGAAAGCGACGGTCGAGTTTGCGTTGAAACGCGAAGACTTGGGCGGGGAGTTCCGGGAATATCTGAAACGCTTGAAGCTGTGAGTGATTCGCGGGTGGCGAATAATTTCGCTCACTCGTCCATCGTCGCTTTCATCTTCTTCGACTTCTCTTCCACACCGCGCGCCAGTTTCTCCTTGTGAGTTACGAGTTTCTGCGCGATCGCAGCATCCGCGATGCCGAGTATTTGCGCGGCTAGGATTCCTGCATTCGTCGCGCCGGGTTTGCCAATGGCGACTGTCGCTACCGGAATGCCTGCCGGCATTTGCACGGTCGCGAGCAGAGAATCCATGCCCTGCAGGGAAGTCGAAGGAATCGGGACGCCGATGACCGGCAAAGTTGTGTGCGCCGCGATTACGCCTGCCAGATGCGCCGCTCCGCCCGCGCCCGCGATAATCACGCGAATGCCGCGTTCAGTGGCCTTGCGAGCATAATCTGCTGTGCGATCGGGCGAGCGATGTGCTGAAGTGACATCGATCTCATATGCGATCCCGAATTCAGCGAGAGCCTTCCCGGCTTCGCGCATGATCTCCAGATCGGAGTCACTGCCCATCACGATTGAAACGAGTGGCTTGGCCATGATTGGTTTGCTTCCATCCTCGTTGAAGTCAGCTCTTTTTCAATGCACGTGCCGCAATATCTTTGCGATAGTGCGCGCCCTCAAACCCGATCTTCGCGCACGCCTCATAGGCGCGCTGCACAGCTGTCTCTAACTCCGCGGCTCGTGCCGTTACCCCGAGCACGCGTCCGCCTGAAGTATAGAAAACGTCGTCTCGTTTCGAGGTGCCGGCATGAAAGATCTTTACGCCGTCCAACTTCGCCGCATCTTCCAAGCCGGTGATTTTCTTGCCCACCTCGTAGGCTCCGGGATAACCGCCCGAAGCCATCACCACACACACCGCCGCATCGTTCGACCACTTGAAATCGCCGTCGCTGGTGCGGCCGTCGATCGACGCCTCCATCGCCTCGACTAGGTCGCTCTCGAGGCGCATCAAAATGGGCTGCGTCTCCGGATCGCCAAAGCGGCAGTTGAATTCGAGCACCATGGGGCCGCGCGCGGTCATCATCAGGCCGCAATAGAGAACGCCCTTATATTCCGCGCCTTCGGCTTTCATGCCAGCGACGACCGGTCGCGCAATGTGGGCGACTAGCCAGTCGCGCATCTTGTCATCGACAATGGTCGGGGTGGTGTAGGCGCCCATGCCACCTGTGTTCGGGCCATTGTCGCCGTCGCCCACGCGCTTGTGATCTTGTGCAGCTACCAGCGGCGCCACGCGCTCGCCGTCACTCACCACCAGAAACGAGAGTTCGTCGCCTTCGAGAAACTCCTCCAGCACCACCCGCGATCCGGCTTCGCCGAGCATCCTGCCGCTCAGCATTTCGTTCGCTACCGTCGAGGCCTCGTCCTTGGTCCTGGCGATGACCACGCCCTTGCCGGCAGCCAGTCCATCGGCCTTCACCACGATCGGAGCATGGAAGTGTGGCAGCGCATCGCGCACTTGTTCCGAAGAATCGCAGATCGCATAATGCGCCGTGGGAATGTGGTGGCGCTGCAGAAACTCCTTGGCGAAGCTCTTGCTCGTTTCAAGCTGCGAGGCGGCCTGGGTGGGGCCGAATGTGCGCCAACCGCGCCGCGTGAATTCGTCCACCAAGCCGAGCATCAGCGGCAATTCCGGCCCTACGACCGTGAGGTCGGGCTGGAGTTGGTTCGCGAGCGCGACCATGGAGTCGAGGCTCTTGACGTCGACCGCGATGCACTCCGCTTCGTCCGCGATCCCGCCGTTCCCAGGCGCGCAGTAGATTTTCGTGACTCGCGGCGACTGCCGGAGCTTCCACACCAGGGCGTGTTCCCGTCCGCCGCTGCCAATGACGAGGACTTTCATAACTGAACATTCAAGGGTAGGGGCGGGAGGAGATGATGTCAAACGCGAACAGATTGCAGAAGTCAGATCACAGAGGTCAACCCCTCAAGGTGAGAGGGACCTTTAACGAGAGCGGAGCCAATGCCGTTTGCTTTGACCTCTGCAATCTGACCTCTGACCTTTGCAATCTTCCGGTTAACTGCGCTTAACGGTTCAACGTATAATACAGTTCACGTGATCACAGTTTCCAAAGAGGACTACCTCAAGGCGATTCTCGAGGCCGAGAGCGAAGGGGAAGCCGTTATTTCGGCGACGCTCGCGCACTGGCTCAAAGTTTCGCCTCCGGCGGTAACCATGGCGGTGCGCCGGCTGAAGAAGGACGGCTTGGTGCGGGTGAATGCCGACGGACGCGTTCGCCTGACCGCTGCCGGAAAAAAGATTGCCCGCAAACTGACGGTTCGTCACCACCTGATCGAACGCATGCTCGCCGAAATTTTCGGCATGGAATGGTACAAGGTACACGACGAAGCGGAACGCTTGGAACACGCTGTCTCGCCCGATTTCGAGGCCAGGCTGCTCGCTAAACTCGGGCGTGGAGTCGCGTGTCCGCACGGCAATCTCACTGAATTGGAGAGTCCCGCCAGTCGCCGCCGCCGCGGCCTGCTGCTGCTGGCGCACGCCGAACCAGGGGAGAACTTTGAAGTGAGTGGTATCTACGAACGCGATCGCCGCCTGCTGGAGTTTCTGGAGCAGCGCGGCATTCGGCCTGGGGCCAAAATTCATGTTGCGCATCGCAATTACGACCAGACGCTGACCCTGACCACCGGCGCCGGCCGGGTTTCGCTCGGTGTATCCGCGGCTGAAAAGGTCTGGGTTAAAGCGGCGAACGGGAAAGCCGTGTCCAAGGGCTAAGAGCTCGTCCGCTCCGCTGATCCAGAAATTGCCGCCTCGGCATTCGGAAATTCAATACTCCAGAGTCACAAAAGTAATTAACCGTAGTTTATGTCGTGATGTATACTTACGCTAATTAGCCAGCGAGTGACGGGACCCGTCGTTCCTTTCGTACTGCATCGATGGAATGAGTGAACCAAAGACAGCGTCGGAGCCGCGAGGGTTAACCGTGACCCGATCGAACGTCGTCATCACGCATGAGGACATCGATCGGGCGCATGACCGCGAACGGGTTTCGGAGACGCGGTCGCGGCGCGGGTTCCGCCCACGGTTGCGCTTGTTCTGGTTGCTCATTGGCCCCGGCATCCTGGTGATGCTCGGCGAAAATGATGGTCCCAGCATGCTGTCGTATGCGGCGACCGGGGCGCGTTTCGGCATCGGTTTCTTCCTGCCGTTCGTTGTGCTCACATTCCTCATGGCTTGCGTGGTGCAGGAAATGACCGTGCGTCTAGGCGCGGCCACTCATCGCGGACATGCGGAGTTGATCTTCGATCGCTTTGGGCCGTTCTGGGGCTGGTTTTCCATGATCGACCTCATGGTTGGCAACTTTCTGACGCTGGTCACAGAGTTTATCGCCATCCGCGCCGGGTTGGGATTCTTCGGAGTGCGGCCTGCGGTTGCGGTCTGTAGCGCGCTGTTAGTGCTCTCGATCGCGCTCATGACGCACCGGTACTGGACGTGGGAGCGGATTATCTTAGGCGCAGCCATGTTCAACCTGGTGTTTGTCCCGGTCGCACTGCTGACCCATCCGCACTGGGGGGCGGTAGGCAGCTCATTGGTGACGTGGAGACCGCTGCCCAGCGGGCCCATCCAGGAGACGGTTCTGATCCTGCTCGCCGATATCGGTGCGACCGTCACTCCATGGATGCTGTTCTTTCAGCAAAGCGCGATTGCGGATAAAGGTCTCACCACGCAAGACATCCGCTTCGGGCGCGTGGACACGGTGCTGGGAGCCGCTTTGGCGACGGTCGCCGCGCTGGCGACCATGCTGGCGACCGCCCCGCTGTTCATGCATCACATGTCGACAACAAATTTCGAAGCCGCCGAATTCGCCCAGGCACTGCAGCCCTTTATTGGACATTGGGGAGCGGCACTTTTCGCACTCGGCATTTTCGAGGCAGGGATGGTTGCGGCGATTACCATTTCAACTTCATCCGCGTATGCTTTCGGAGAAGTCGCGCGGCGCCCCCACAGTTTGAATCTCCCCTTCCGGCAGGGGAAGGCTTTCTATCTCGTTCTGCTGGTCGAAGCGGCTGCCGCAGCGGGACTGGTTCTGATCCCGGGAATTCCACTCGTGTACATCGTGCTGCTGGTGAACGTGATCGCCGTGCTGGCCATGCCTCCGGCGCTTCTTTTCCTGTACATGCTGGTGAACGACCGTGAAATCATGGGAGCGCTGGTCAGTCCGATATGGGCGAATGTGCTGGCACTGGGGGTCGTGATCGTGCTGATCGGCGCCGGCCTGTTGTTTGGGGTCAGTGTGATTGCGCCCAATGCGCTGGCGATTATTGGAGGCAGGTGAATGGAAAGACAATTTGATTCTGCGCCAGCACCTGACGTGAGTCGCGAGGAGTTGACTGCGGTGATGACATCGCTGGAACCTGACCAGCTTATCTCCACGAAGGAGCATCATCATTGTCCGCGACGGCGGCTCACTCGTACCGAGATGCTGCTGTTCTGGGCGCTCAGGATTTACCTGGTCTTCATGGTTGGTGTGGTTGTCTATCAGATTTGGACAAGCGTGCGGTAGGATTTTGCAATTTTGTAACCTGGAACTTTAGTAATTTGAAACCCGCCATCGCCGCCGTTTTCCAGAAGAGTCGCACGTTCTGATTTCAAATTACCGAATTCCAAAATTGCCAATTTACAAAATTATTCTTCGAAACGAATTACACTATTAACTCCAAGTCCGCATTGCCCGCGCTCCTGTCGGGAGCTTGAAGGAAGGCCATCATGTCATCGAATAGTTTTGGCGCCCATGCAACTTTCAAAGTCGGCAACAAAGAATACGAACTCTACCGGCTCGACGCTCTCGACAAGCAGGGAATCTCCACCCGGCACTTACCGTTCTCGCTGCGCATTCTGCTGGAGAACCTGCTGCGCACCGAAGACGGGCGCAACGTGACGCAGCAAGAAATTCGCGCGGTCGCGGCGTGGAACAAGCATTCGAAGCCGGAAAAAGAAATCGCCTTCACGCCCAGCCGCGTTCTCCTGCAGGATTTCACCGGGGTCCCCGCGGTGGTCGATCTCGCCGCCATGCGCGATGCCATGAAGCGCCTGGGCGGCGACCCGAAGCTCATCAATCCGCTGCAACCCGCCGAACTGGTCATTGACCACTCGGTGCAGGTCGATGAATTCGGGTCATCCAAAGCGTTTGATGTGAACGCGCTGCTTGAATTCCAGCGGAACAAAGAACGCTACGCGTTTCTGCGCTGGGGACAGACCGGCTTCCGCAATCTTGCCATCGTGCCGCCGGACACAGGCATCGTCCACCAGGTCAACCTTGAATATCTGGCGCGCGTGGTTTTTGTGCACGAAGCAGGAGGCAAGCGCACTGCGTATCCCGACACGTTAGTTGGCACCGACTCGCACACCACCATGGTCAACGGACTCGGCGTGCTGGGCTGGGGCGTGGGCGGCATTGAAGCCGAGGCCGCCATGCTCGGACAGCCCGTCTCCATGCTGATTCCGCTCGTCGTCGGCGTAAAGCTCACCGGACGCCTTCCCGAAGGCGCCACGGCAACCGACCTTGTTCTTACCATCACCGAGATGCTGCGCAAGCACGGCGTTGTCGGCAAGTTTGTCGAGTATTTCGGCCCTGGCTTGCAAGACTTGCCACTCGCCGATCGCGCCACCATCGCCAACATGGCCCCCGAATATGGCGCTACCTGCGGCATCTTCCCGATCGATAAAGAGAGCGTGCGCTACCTGAAACTCACCGGGCGCAGTGACGAGCAGATCGCGCTGGTCGAAGCATACGCCCGCGAGCAGGGACTTTTTCACGACGCCAACACGCCCGAAGCCGAATACTCCGAACTGCTGAGTCTTGATCTTGCGACCGTTGAATCGAGTCTCGCCGGACCGAAGCGCCCGCAGGATCGAGTCGTGCTGTCGCAAGCGGGAGCATCGTTCGAGAAAGCTTTGCCGAGTTTGATCAAGCCGAGGGCGAAGGCCACCGCTGCGGCTCCGACCGACGTCGCCCGCAAACAGGTCAACAGTTGGGAACAGGAGGGCGGAAATCCGACCGCTGTTGGTGTCGAGGACCCCAACGTCCACGAACACATTCCGTCGAACGGGAAGGCGCTGCATCATGGCAGCGTGGTGATTGCGGCGATCACCAGTTGCACGAACACGTCGAACCCATCCGTGATGCTGGCCGCCGGGCTGCTGGCAAAGAAGGCCGTGGAGCGCGGGCTCGAAGTTCCCGCGACCGTCAAAACTTCCCTCGCTCCCGGATCGAAAGTCGTGCTCGACTATCTCGAAAAGGCCGGCCTGATGCCGTATCTGGAGAAGCTGAAGTTCCACATCGTGGGCTACGGCTGCACCACCTGCATCGGAAACTCCGGTCCGCTGCCGGTTGAAGTTGCGAAAGAAATCGACGAGAAAAATCTGGTCGTTGCCTCGGTGCTCTCCGGCAATCGCAACTTTGAGGGCCGCATCAACTCTGAAGTCCGCGCCAACTACCTGATGTCGCCGCCGCTGGTGGTCGCTTTCGCTCTCGCGGGCCGCATCGACATCGATCTGCGGAAATTCGATCTGCGCAAGGACCCCGCGGGAAAAGGCAAAGACGGCAAGCCCGTCTTCCTCGCCGATATCTGGCCCTCGCAGCAGGAAGTCGAACAGGCGATGGCGAGCGCGATTACGTCCGAGATGTTTCGCAAAAGCTATGCCGAGGTGTACTCGGGAGACGAGCGTTGGCGCGGGTTGCCTGTTCCGAAGGGCGAAACTTACGCGTGGGAAAAAGACTCCACCTATATTCGCCAGGCGCCGTACTTCGATGACATGAAGCTCAAGCCGTCCGCGGTCGAGGACATCAAGGGCGCGCGAGTGCTGGCCGTGCTCGGCGACAGCGTCACCACCGACCACATCTCGCCCGCGGGCTCGATTAAGAAAGACGGCCCGGCAGGCAAATATCTGATTGCCCACGGCGTGCAACCGGCGGATTTCAATTCTTACGGATCCCGTCGCGGCAATCACGAAGTCATGGTGCGCGGCACGTTCGCCAACGTCCGCCTGCGCAATAAAATGGTAAACACCGAAGGCGGATTCGCCCGCCACCTGCCCGACGGCGCCGAGATGTCGATCTTCGATGCGTCCGAAAAGTACCATGCCGAGAAGGTTCCACTCGTGATTCTCGCGGGTAAGGAATACGGCTCCGGAAGTTCGCGCGACTGGGCGGCCAAGGGTCCGCGTCTGCTCGGTGTTCGAGCCGTGATTGCGGAAAGCTACGAACGCATTCACCGCTCCAACCTCGTCGGCATGGGCATTCTGCCACTGCAGTTTCTGCCGGGAGAAAATGCCGAGACGCTGAAGTTAACCGGCGAAGAAGTCTTCGAGATCGCAGGTATTCGCGATGTGGTTGAGAAATTTTCTTCCGGCCGCAAAATTGCGGTGCACGTGAAGGGCGGGGAGATGGCGGAATTTCAAGCCGCCGAATTTCAAGCCATCGTTCGCATCGACACTCCGCAGGAAGCTCTCTACTATGCCAACGGAGGCATCCTCCAGTACGTGCTACGGCAATTGCTGGCGGGGAAAGCCCAACCGGAAGCGGTTACGGTTTAGCTGCGAGCTGCGCTCGGCTGGAGCGGCGCTTTCGTTGACTGTGTGGTGGCGGGGCTTTGCCCCGCCAGGACGGGGCAGAGCCCCGTCACCACATGAGTTCGCTGCGTGCTAATCTCAAATCCCAATGTCCGTCGCGGCCCAATACATTCCTGCTGCTTATAGCTTGACCGCAGTCGGCGCATGGGGCGCGAGTGATTTTCTGGGTGGAGTGGGCGCGCGCCGCGCGAACGCGTTTCTGTTTACGGCCATCGTTCACCTCGCTGGCGTGGTTTTGGTCGGCACTCTGGCGCTGATGACCAACGCGCCATTTCCGGAAAACTCGAGCCTCGCTTGGTCGCTGATCGCCGGATCGGTCGGGGGCATAGCTCTGGCCCTGTTCTATCGTGCATTGGCCAGCGGAAATATGGGACTGGTTGCACCGGTGGCGGCCGTTCTGGGCGCGGGTATTCCAACCATCGTGACCGCTTTCGCGGAGGGCTTTCCGGGCTATCGGCACGTGCTCGGCTTTATTCTCGCCGGAATCGGTGTCTGGCTCATCTCACGGACCGAAGCCGGCGTTGGCCGCCCCGAAGGCTTAGGCATGGCCGTGCTCGCCGGAATTGGCTTCGCTAGCTTTTACCTTTGTGTTCATCAGGCGGCGACCCACAACGCCTCGGCATTGTGGATCGCCGCCTCCTCGCGGTTCGCTTCTTTGTTGGTCACGGGAGCTATCGTTCTGTTCGGAAGACACCTCCGCGCGGTAGCCGCGCCGGTACTGAGCATTGCTATGGCTGCCGGAATCCTCGATATCTCCGGCACCATCGTCTTCATCCGCGCCAGTCAAATTGGACGTCTGGACGACGCAGTCGTGCTCAGCTCGCTCTATCCCGCTATTACCGTTCTGCTCGCTCGCATCTTTCTCCACGAGCACTTCAGCCGCACCCGTACCATCGGCATGATCGCCGCGCTCGCGGCTGTGCCGATGATTGCGGGTTAAGAGAAGGGGGAGAGCTTTAGATGGAACGAAACTCGGGTCCCTGGCGTATAAAATCCTTTGAGGACCGATTATGGAAACTCTGAAAATCTCTTTGATTGCGAGTCTGATTGCGACCGCGGCCGGTTTTTCGGCGTGGGAGTTCGGTTTGGCGAGGAGGATTTGGCCCGCCCATCCTCAGATGGCCGACTTTCTATTTGTACTCATCACCGCCGTCGCGGTTCAAATTGCTTGGCCGCGGCTGCATAGCGGACAAGGCAACCAAGGCTGACACGCTCTTCATTCGCTGATACTCTCTCCCCGTGCCCTTGCTTGAAGTCCGCAACCTGACCAAGGTTTTCGGTCTTGACGAATCGCCGTTCGGCGGCCGCCGTTCGGGCGAAGTGCGCGCCGTGGACGATGTTTCCCTCGACATTCACGAAGGCGAAACGCTGGGCTTGGTGGGCGAATCCGGCTCCGGCAAAAGCACGCTTGGAAGGCTGATCCTCCGTCTGATCGAGCCGACTTCCGGCGCCATCGTTTTCGATGGCATCGATTTGCTGAAAGCGAACGGTCCCGAAATGCGCCGTGTTCGCCGTCACATGCAGATCATTTTCCAGGATCCATTCGGTTCGCTCGATCCGCGCTTCCGGGTAGAGGATGTGATCGCCGAGCCGCTCATTCTTCATCAGAGGACGGTCGGCGAAAGCCTCAGCCGCGAGGGCCGCCGCCAGAGTGTGCAAGAGCTCCTGCATGCCGTGGGCATGGACGAATCCGCCATGCCGCGTTACCCGCACGAGTTTTCCGGGGGGCAACGCCAGCGCATCGGCATTGCCCGCGCTCTCGCCCTGCGCCCGAAGTTCATCGTTGCCGACGAACCGGTTTCGGCTCTCGATGTCAGCGTCGGCGCGCAGATCGTGAATCTTCTGCAGCAACTGCAGCGCGATTTCCGCCTCACCTATTTGTTCATCTCGCACGCCATGCCGGTCGTTCGCTACCTCTCAACCCGCATCGCGGTGATGTATCAGGGCAAGATTGTCGAGATCGGAACTACGGAGCAGATTACCGCCCAACCTCAGCACGCGTACACGCGCAAACTGCTAGTGGCAACGCCGGAGATGGCGGCGTCGTAACCTTCCGTAGCTTCCTGTTGTTCTTCCGCTGGGAGGAAATTACAATCTCCTCCTGTTCAAGGAGGACCTATGGCGACCAACCCTTCCGCGCCATCGCAGCCAACTCAGCCGCCTCAGCTATTGCAGGGACCAGCGCCGTTGTCAGAACTGCAGCGCCTGGTCGATACTTTCATTGCGCCCAGCAAGACCTTCACCGACCTCCGCCGAAGCGCTAACTGGTGGGCGCCATACCTGATCATTGCGATCGTTGGGCTGTTGTTTGTATCCGTGGTCGATCAAAAGGTCGGCTTTCGCAAGGTGTCGGAGAATCTGATCCAGCTGCAACCCAAGCAGGCCGACCGCATTGACCGCTTACCGGCCGACCAGCGCGAAAAAATCATGCAGCAGCAGGCCACGGTTACCAAAATGATTTCTTACGCTGTTCCCGTTATTGCGCTCGGAGTGTATGCAGTCTTCGCCGCCATTTTACTTGCGACCATCAAGTTTGGTGCGAACACCGAGGTGAAATACAAAACCCTGTTTGCGCTGGTCGTCTATAGCAGGCTGCCGGAGGTGCTGATGTCGCTGCTGGCAACCCTGTCGCTCTTGGCGGGAGTCAGTGGCGACGCATTTAACATTCAGAACCCTGTGGCTACCAATCCCGGATATTTCATCGGCCCGGATGGCTCTCCGGTGCTCCGCGCCCTGCTGACGCCGTTGGATGTGCTCACCATCTGGACATTGGTCCTGACCGCCATCGGTATCACTTGCATCAGCAAGGTCAAGCGCGGCACTGCATTCACCATAGTGTTCGGATGGTTTGCCTTCGTGGTGCTGGTCAGGGTTGCCCTGGCCGCGGCAACTTCCTGAAGCCCGTCACAGAAACGAACCATGGTCATGCGCACCGCAGACATGCACACCGCGGACGTCGTTCTCATCGGCGGAGGGATTGTCGGCTCCAGCATCGCCTACCACCTGGTCGCGGCCGGCTGCAAGAACGTCCTCGTGCTTGAACGCGAGACCGCGCAGGGCAAGGGATCCACGGGCAAAAGCATGGGCGGCGTGCGCGCGCAGTTTTCGACGCCGGTCAACATCCAGATGTCGCTGTACTCGATCCCCTTCTATGCGAGCTTCGAGGAACGCCTTGGCTACCCGTGCGACTACCGGCCGCAGGGATATCTTTTCTGCGCGACCAGCGAAAAGCACATGGCCTACCTGCGCGCCAACTACGAAAAGCAGGTCGCCATGGGATTGAAGAATGTCCGCCTCGTCGCCGGCGACGAAATCCGCTGCCAGTTCCCGCAGCTCCGCGCCGATGACATTGTCGGCGGCACCTTCTGCTCCACCGACGGCTTTGTCGATCCCAACAGCGCCATGGTCGGATTCATGACCTGGGCAAGCGATCGCGGCGCCACCCTTTGGAAGAATGCCGACGTCACGGGAATCACTCTCAACAATGGAGGCTTCGAAGTCGCGACTACGCGCGGCACGGTATGTACGCGGACGGTCGTCAACTGCGCCGGAGCATGGGCGGCTTCGATTGCGAAGATGGCCGGCATCGATCTTCCTGTAGAACCTTTGCGCCGTATGCTGGTTCCGACCGAACCGTTTGACCGATTTCCGCACACTGCGCCCATGATCATCGATATGTCCACCGGCTTCCACTTCCGCCCCGAGAGCCGCGGATTCCTGCTGGCGTGGAACGATCCGGAAGAAACGCCCGGCTACAAAACTGATTTCGACGCGTTCTTCATCGAGAAAATCCTGACTCGAGCTGCGGATCGCGTGCCCGTCTTCGAAAATGTCGAGGTCAATCCCAAGCGCGCCTGGGCCGGCCTCTATGAAATGACGCCTGATCATCACCCAATTCTCGGCGAATCTTCCGAAGTCCCCGGCTTCTTCTTTGCGAACGGCTTCAGCGGGCACGGCGTGATGCACGCGCCCGCAACCGGAAAAATTCTGAGCGATTTGATTCTGACCGGGAAAACGGATTTGATCGATGCGTCGCTGCTGAACTTCTCGCGCTTTGCTGAGGGACGGATGATTCACGAAACAGCGGTGCTGTAGATTGGACGAGAATCAAGAAATCGCATGCCGCAGGAACTCAACTACTGGCTCACCACCGTTCAGATGCCCGCATCCCCGGCGCAACCATTGCCGGAGAGTGCTGACGTGGCCATCATCGGCGCCGGATTCACCGGACTCTCCGCCGCGCTCGCGCTGGCCAAACGCGGGGCGAAAGTCGTGGTGCTTGAATCGGAGACCATCGGCTGGGGCGCGAGTTCGCGCAACGGCGGCATGGTGCTCACCGGACTGAAGCTCGGCGTAAACAAACTCATCTCGAGGTATGGACGAGAGCTTACGCGCCGCATGTACGCCGCCTCGCTTGCGACCATCGACGCGGTCGAGCGCATCGTGAAAGCGGAAAATATCGCCTGCGATTTCATTCGCACCGGGCACCTCGAGGTCGCCTGCAAACAGGCGCATTTCGACGACTACGCCCGCCAGGCTGAAGTGATCGCCCGCGAATTCAACCACCAGTTGCGCGTCGTGCCGCGCGACCAACTCCGCGATGAGATCGGTTCCGGCATTTATTACGGCGGTATGGTCGACGAAATCTCCGCCGGCCTCAATCCCGCGCGCTACGTGGCCGGACTCGCCGTTGCCGCCATGCGCGCCGGCACCCAGATCTGCGAGCGCACACGACTGCAGAACATCCTGCGCCAATCGCGCGAAGGCGCGCCCGGTTTCAGGCTTAACAGCTCGCGCGGCGCGATTTGGGCGCGCAATGTGCTGGTCGGAACCAGTGGCTACACCGGCGCGCCGACTCCCGCGCTGCGGAAGAAAATCATCCCCATCGGGTCGTTTATTATTACAACCCAAGTGCTTTCTGAAGCCCTGGCCCGCGCACTGAGCCCGCGCAACCGTCAGATCTACGATTCGAAAAACTATCTTTACTACTACCGCCTCACCCCCGACCACCGCATGTTATTCGGGGGCCGCGCCGCCTTCTTCCCGGAGACCGATCAGACCATCCGCAAGAGCGCCGAAATTCTGCGCCTCGGCATGATCGACGTCTATCCGCAACTGCGCGACACCAAAGTCGAATACGTCTGGGGCGGTACGCTCGATTTTTGTTTCGACATCATGCCGCACGCCGGCCAAATCGACGGCATCTATTTCGCCGTCGGATATGCGGGACACGGCGTCGCCATGGCCACGTATCAAGGCCAGAAGATGGCGGAATGGATCGCGGACGGAAAGACCGATAATCCGTTCACGGAGATCCCATTCCCCGGCGCGCCGCTCGGGCTGTACAACGGCAAGCCGTGGTTTCTGCCCTTCGCGGGGGCGTACTACAAAATTTTGGACTGGGTTTCGTGAACACGAATCTATTGAGTCAATCATTCAATGTCTCAATGGCCTGACTGGAGAAATTTTATGGCACTGTTTGGTCTTATCGAATACGCCGACGCCAGCCCCGAAGTGCGCGCCATTTATGACGACCTCATGACTACGCGCAAAACCGACTGGATCAACAATTTCTGGAAGGCCATTGCCCACGATCCCGTCTTGCTCAAACGGACTTGGCAAGACATCAAGCAGATCATGGCTCCAGGAGCGCTCGATCCGCTCACCAAAGAAATGATCTATGTTGCTGTCTCGGTCACGAACCAGTGCGAATACTGCATCGCTTCGCATACCGCCTCGGCGATCAACAAAGGCATGACCGACGCGCAGTTCAAAGAGTTGATGTCCGTGGTCGGGATGGCGAACGAAACCAACCGCCTGGTCGCGGGCTACCAGGTGGAAGTCGACGACCGCTTCAAACCGCAAACCGGCAAGTGACGTGCAGGCGACAGGTGGCTTCCTGCGCCTGTTGATAACGCGCTCCTCACGAAGTTCTATAATCGTTGGACTTGGACTAGGGCGCGAATCGGGGCGCGAATCCTCGGGGCGAAATCAAGAATCGAATTATCCAGGCTCGAATCACGAGCGCGATCGAAAGAGGTAAGGCATGGCCGAGATGATGGTGGCTCCAGTTACAACCCACGGCTTTTTTCTGGACGGGAAGTGGCTGGAAGAGGGTGACATTGTCGACGTGCGCGCGCCTTACGACGGCGCCCTCGTCGCGCATGTCCACCAGGGACGCCGCGAACACGCGGAAGCCGCCATTGCCGCCGCGGTCAAGGCCTTCGGAACCACGCGCCGGCTGCCCGCCTTCGAACGCCAACGAGTTCTGCGCCAGATCGCGGTCGGCATTCACGATCGCAAAGAAGAATTTTCCCGCACGATTGCGCTGGAAGCGGGCAAGCCCATCAAGAGCGCTCGCACCGAAGTTGACCGCGCTGTCTTTACCTTCAACATCGCCGCGGAAGAGACGGTTCGCGGTTACGGCGAATATTTGCCGCTGGATTGGCAGCAGTCGACCGCCGGGCGTTGGGGCATCGTCAAACGTTTTCCTCTCGGCCCCATCGCCGGTATCACGCCCTTCAATTTTCCCTTGAACCTGGTTGCGCACAAAGTCGCCCCGGCCATTGCCGCCGGCTGTTCCATGGTGCTCAAGCCCGCGCCCGAGACGCCGCTTACCGCGCTGCTGCTGGCTGAAGTTATCCAGCAGGCGGGATGGCCCGATGGCGGATTCAACGCGGTTTTGCTCGCCAACGGAGATTCAAGTCTGCTGGTCACTGATGAACGCATCAAGCTCATCAGCTTCACCGGCAGCGCCGCCGTCGGTTGGGCCATCAAGAACAACGCGGGAAAGAAAAAAGTAGTTCTCGAACTGGGAGGGAATTCGGGCGTCATCGTCCACAGCGATGCCGATCTCGCTTACGCCGCCGACCGCTGCGTCACCGGAGGCTTTGCTTACGCCGGGCAGTCCTGCATTTCCGTGCAGCGCATTCTGGTCGAGCACTCCGTCTACGGGAAATTCACCGAGCTGTTTATGGCGGGAGTCCGCAAACTGAAAGCCGGAGATCCGCTCGACGAGTCCAGCGACCTCGGCCCGCTCATCCGCGAAAGCGATGCCATTCGCGCTGCCGAGTGGGTGCAGGAGGCGGTCCGCGGTGGTGCGCGCCTGCTCTGCGGCGGCAACCGCAAGGGCTCCCTGTTCGAGCCCACCGTGCTCACCGGCACCAAGCCCAACATGAAAGTGAATTGTCAGGAAATTTTTGCGCCGGTTGTGACCGTCGAGCCCTACAACGATTTTGCCTCTGCGCTGAAGCAGATCAACAGTTCCGCCTACGGCTTGCAGGCCGGACTTTTCACCCGCGACGCCAAACTCATCTTTCAGGCTTACGACGAACTCGAGGTCGGAGGCTTGATCGCTGGAGACGTTCCCACGTTCCGCATCGACCACATGCCTTATGGCGGCGTCAAAGATTCCGGACTTGGCCGCGAGGGCTTGCGCGACGCGATTCAGGAAATGACGGAACCCAAACTGCTCGTCATGCACTTGCGCTGAGATTCCGTTGCGCCGTGCCCAGAAATGCTTTCAGATTTTCTCAAGATCCAATTTCTCAAATTGAAATTGCAAAATGACACAAAAGAAGTGAAACAAAAAAACTGCGCAACCATCTTCCATTTTGCCCTTCAACTGTTATACTTTCCTGTTTCAGTATCCTGTGTCACAGCAATACGTGATGTAAGTCATACGAACGCGGTCAGCCGGGAGCGGTGTAAGCCAATCTCGCAATACTAAAAACTTCACAATCAATGCAGATCTTTCCACGCAGCATTAATGCGATTGCCCGGGCCTCCATGGTCCTAACGGTTGTTGCCGTGGCCGGGCTATTTTGGGTCACGGTGCAGGTGGAGCGGTCTCCGTACATCACCTATGCCGGGGTCAGGAAGTCGCAGCCCGTCCCCTTTAGCCACCAGCACCACGTGACCGGCCTCGGCATCGACTGCCGCTACTGTCACACCTCGGTCGAACAATCGAGCTTCGCCGGCATCCCACCCACCAAGACCTGCATCAACTGCCACGCGCAGATCTGGACCAACGCGGCTTATCTGGAGCCCGTCCGCGAAAGTTACCGCACGGGCCGCTCGCTCGAATGGACGCGCGTCAACCAGTTGCCCAACTACGTATATTTCAATCACAGCATCCACGTGAATAAGGGTGTGGGCTGCAACACTTGCCACGGTCCTGTCGACCGGATGCCGCTGATGTATCAGTATGCATCGCTCCAGATGGAGTTCTGCCTGGACTGCCACCGTGCTCCGGAAAAATATCTGCGCCCGCGTGAACAAGTCTTCAACATGCGTTACGAAGAGCCTTCCACGGGCGAGCCCGTCATGGTGAACGGAAAGGCATACTCCGATCAGGAAGCGCTCGGGAACGCTTTGAAGGAGCAATACAAGGTACGGTCGGTCAACGACATCACCAGTTGCAATACCTGCCATCGCTAAGGGCCGGGGCTTTACTGAGAACTGAGAACCGAGAACTGAACATCGAAAGTGAGCATGGACGATTACAAAAAAAGACCGGCAGCCAACAGCGGCCCTGACGTCTGCCCGAGCAAGCGCAAACAGCTTGACCTCGAGACTGTCAAGGTGCAGTTCGAAAAGACGATCGAGCAGACGACCGGCCCCGAGTACTGGCGCAGCCTCGAAGAACTGGCCGGCAGCGCCGAGTTTCAGGAGATGCTCCACCGCGAGTTCCCCAAGGGAGCTTCGGAGTGGCTCGACGACTTCTCGCGCCGCGGTTTTCTCAAGACCATGGGCGCGTCGCTGGCGCTCGCCGGCTTGACCGGATGCACGCGGATGCCGATCACCGAAATCGTGCCCTACGTGAGGCAGCCGGAAAACGTCGTTCCCGGCCGGCCCATGTTCTACGCGACCGCGTTCACGCTCAGCGGTTATGCCTCGCCCATTCTGGTCGAGAGTCATCTTTTTCGTCCGACGAAAGTCGAAGGCAATCCGCAGCACCCCGCCAGCCTCGGCGGCACTGACGTTTACGCGCAGGCTTCCCTTCTCGATCTCTACGATCCCGACCGCGCGAAGGACATCACTTACCTGGGGGACGTGCGTTCGTGGAACGCCTTCATGGAAGCAGTTCGCGGCCCCATGAGTGTGCAGAAGAGCATAGCGGGCAGCGGCGTCCGCATCCTGACGCAGACCGTGTCGTCGCCCACGCTGGCGGCGCAGATTCGCAGTTATTTGGAAGCGAATCCGCAGGCGAAGTGGCACGTTTGGGAGCCGGTCAACCGCGACAACGTTTATGAAGGCGCGAAGCTGGCTTTCGGTGAGGTGGTCGAGACGCGCTACGACTTGTCAAAAGCCGATGTAGTTGTTTCGTTAGACGCCGATTTCCTCTACGCCGGATCCCCCGGCTCGGCGCGCTACATCCGCGATTTCGCTGCGCGGCGCAATCCCGATGCAAACATGAACCGGTTGTATGTGATCGAGAGCACGCCGAGTTCAACGGGGATGAAGGCGGACCATCGGTTCCCGGTGCAATCTGGTTTTGTTGCGGAGATTGCGGGGGGACTTGCGGCGGGAGTCGGAGCGAATCCGGGTGGTCGCGTGCCGCTATCAATGGATTACGCCACGGATGTGACGGCAGATCTCGTGGCGCATCGAGGCTCCAGTTTGGTAATTGCTGGAGATCATCAGCCCCCTGTCGTCCATGCTCTCGCTCACGCAATGAATCAGGCGCTGGGCAATGTCGGCAGTACGGTTTTCTATACCGATCCCGTCGATGCAAGTCCAGTAAGCCGCAACGAGTCTCTGCACGCGCTGGTCGAGGACATCCGCGCGGGCAAAGTTGACTTGCTGCTGATTCTCGGTGGCAACCCGGCCTATGACGCACCCGCTGAACTTGAATTCGCTTCGGCCCTGAAGTCGAATGCTGTCGCTCTGAAAGTTTTTCTCGGCACGCATCGCAACGAGACTGCCGAACTCTGCCATTGGCATGTGCCCGAAGCGCACTATCTCGAATCTTGGGGCGATGCCCGTGCCTACGATGGAACGGTCAGCATCGTTCAGCCGCTCATTGAGCCGCTCTACGGCGGGAAGAGCGCACATGAAATCATTACCATTCTCGCGGGGCAGTCGGGACTTAGTGGACACGATTTGGTCCAGTCCTACTGGCAGAAGCAGCACACTGGTGCTGACTTCGATGCCTTCTGGCGCAAGTCTTTGCACGACGGCTGGGTCGCAGGCACAACCTATGCGCCGAAGACGGTCGCGCTGAAAGCCTCCGGCTTTCCAGCGCCGCAATCCGTGACCGGCCCTCATGAGCTCAACTTCCGCCGCGATCCCTCGATCTATGATGGCCGCTTCTCGAACAATGGCTGGCTACAGGAACTTCCGAAACCACTTACTAAATTGACCTGGGACAATCCCATCATGATCGGCCCCGCGATGGCCGAGCGTTTGAAGCTGAATTTCAAAGACGTCGCCGAACTGGAATTTCAGGGAAAGAAAGTGAAAGGCGCAGTCTGGATTCAGGCTGGTCATCCCGACAACTCCATCACCGTCTTCCTCGGTTACGGACGCACCCGCGCCGGCCGCGTCGGCAGCGGCGCCGGCTTCGACGTCTACCCGCTGCGCACCAGCCAGGCTCCGTGGTTTGCGGACGGTGCGAAACTCACCCGTACCGGCGACACCTACCAGCTCGCCAGCACGCAGGGATACCAGTCGATGGAAACGCCTGACGGCAGCGAGCGTCCGCTGGTGCAGGAGCGCAGCCTCGAGGAGTACAAGAAAGAGCCGAACTTCGCGAAGGAAGGCGAGCCGCCGGTTGAGCTCACGCTCTACAAGCCCTTCGATTATTCGAAAGAGACTTACTCCTGGGGCATGGCGATCGACCTGAATGCCTGTGTCGGATGCAATAACTGCATCGTCGCCTGCCAGTCGGAAAACAACATCGCCGTAGTCGGCAAAGAACAAACCCTCAAAGGCCGCCACATGCACTGGCTCCGCGTAGACGCTTACTACAACGGCCCCCGCGAAAATCCGAAGGGCTTCTTCCAGCCCGTGCCCTGCATGCAATGCGAGGATGCGCCCTGCGAACTGGTTTGTCCGGTGCAGGCGACCGTACACAGCAGTGAAGGCCTGAACGACATGGTCTATAACCGCTGCGTCGGCACTCGTTACTGCTCCAATAACTGCCCCTATAAAGTGCGGCGGTTCAATTTCCTGCTTTTCCAGGACTGGGAGACTCCGCAGTTCAAGCTCATGCGCAATCCTGATGTGACGGTGCGCAGCCGCGGCGTCATGGAAAAATGCACTTACTGTGTGCAGCGCATCAGCGAGCGCCGCATTGACGCCGAGCGCGCCGACTCCACCATTAAAGAAGGCGATCTGCAGACGGCGTGCCAGCAGTCGTGTCCGGCCAACGCGATTGTCTTCGGCAACCTGAACGATCCGAACAGCCAAGTCAATAAGTGGAAAAAACAGCCGAGAAACTATTCGCTGCTGGGTGAATTGAATACGCGGCCGCGCACGACATATCTGGCTGAAGTCCGCAATCCTAATCCCGAGTTAGAAGCAAAGTTAGAAACTAAGTCAGAAGCAAAGCTGGAAACTAAGTTAGACGCCGAGTTAAACCAATAGCGGAGCGCACGTAAGGCATGGCTACCAACACCCAAATACCCGTGGCAGACAGGCGAGTGCCGGTGATCGCACCGGGCCACACCTTCTCCACCATCACCGAGAAGATCAGCAATATCGTGCTGAGCCGTCCCGTCTCACTGGGATGGATCTTCGGCTTCCTGATCGTTTTCTCGATGATGAACATGCTGATGATGGCCCTGGGGTATCTGTTCATTAAGGGCACGGGGATCTGGGGCATCAACATTCCCATCGGTTGGGGATTCGCCATCGTCAACTTTGTCTGGTGGATCGGTATCGGCCACGCCGGCACGCTGATTTCGGCGATTCTGTGCCTGCTTCGCCAGACTTGGCGTAACTCGATCAACCGCTTCGCCGAGGCCATGACGCTGTTTGCCGTGGCCTGCGCCGGTATCTTCCCGCTCGCTCACACCGGACGCCCCTGGCTCGCGTACTGGCTCTTTCCGTATCCGAATACCATGCAGTACTGGCCGAACTTCCGCAGCCCGCTGGTGTGGGATGTGTTCGCGGTTTCGACTTACTTCACCATTTCGCTGGTGTTCTGGTTTGTGGGATTGATTCCCGATCTCGCCACCTTGCGCGATCGCACCGAAAATATCTGGGTTCAGCGCATTTACGGACTGCTCGCCATGGGATGGCGCGGCTCCGCCCGCCACTGGCACCGTTACGAAACGGCCTACTTACTTCTCGCCGGGCTCGCGACACCGCTGGTGCTCTCGGTTCACACGGTTGTCAGCTTCGATTTCGCCGTCGGCATCGTCCCGGGCTGGCACACCACGATCTTCCCACCGTACTTTGTCGCGGGCGCCATCTATTCCGGCTTCGCTATGGTGCTTTGTCTTGCGATTCCAATCCGCGCGATTTACGGGCTGCAGGACTTCATCACCATACGGCATCTCGAGAACGCGGCCAAGGTCATGCTGGCTACCGGCCTCATCGTCGCCTACGGCTATGGCATGGAAGCGTTCATGGGCTGGTACAGCGGCAGCCAGTTTGATTCGTTCCTGCTCTGGAACCGGCTGCACGGCCCGTACCGGTTGGCGTACGCCGCGTTGCTCGCCTGCAACATTTTCATCCCGCAGGTTCTTTGGCTGAAGAAATTTCGCGTCTCCACCGGTTGGCTCTGGCTTATCTCGTTCGTAGTGCTCGTCGGCATGTGGCTGGAGCGCTTCATTATCGTAGTAGTTAGTTTGAGCCGCGACTTCCTTACTTCTTCGTGGGGCCAATACTATCCGACTAAGTGGGATTGGATGACTTTTGCCGGCACCATTGGCATGTTCCTGACTGCCATGTGGCTGTTCGTTCGCATCCTCCCGATGATCTCCATCTTCGAATTGCGCACCTTGCTGCCGGAGTCGCATGTGCACGAAGGAGCGGAGGTGAAACAGTGAGCGATTTTTCAGGTAATGGTCCAATTTATGGATTGATGGCCGAATTCGACTCGGCCCAGGAACTCGTAGACGCCGCTCACAAGACGTACGAGGCGGGCTACCAGAAGATCGACGCCTACAGCCCGTTCCCTATCGAGGGCCTTGCCGAAGCCATCGGCTTTCACAAGAACGCCGTGCCCCTCGTCGTCCTCATCGGCGGACTCATCGGCGGGATCTCAGCGTACGCGCTCCAGTATTGGGTGGCGGTGATCACCTATCCGGTCAATGTCGCCGGACGCCCGTATCACTCCTGGCCTTCGTTCATCATCGTGACCTTCGAGCTGACGATTCTTTTCGCCGGACTTTCCTCGGCCATCGGCATGATTGTCCTGAACGGCCTTCCCATGCCATATCATCCGGTGTTCAACGTGCCGGAGTTCGCCAAGGCTTCGGAAAATAAATTCTTCCTGGTCGTGTTTTCGAGTGACCCGAAATATGATGCGGCTAGCACCCGCTCGTTTCTCACGGAACTCGCGCCACGAATGATCGCGGAGGTGCCAAGCTAGCCATGGGGGCCGCGTGCAACCTCCGAAGAGTTTTGCCCCCGCTGCTGGCGCTGATCGCCATCACCGCGGGATGTCGCATCGACATGCACATACAGCCGTATTACCGGACCATGGCGAAGAGCGATTTCTTCGCTGACGATCGCTCCGCCCGCTTGCCGGTCGAGGGCACGGTCGCACGCGGCGATCTCCGCGCAGACACTTACTTCTACACCGGAAAAATCGGTAACGCTCCCGGCGACTATCTGCCGTTCCCTGTGACCGCCGAAGTTCTTGCGCGCGGACGCGAGCGTTTCAACATCAACTGCACGCCTTGTCACGGACGCGTCGGCGATGGCAATGGCTTCATCCCCACACGCGGATTCCGGCGTCCGCCGTCGTATCACATCGAGCGTCTGCGCAAAGTGCCGATCGGCTACTTCTTCGACGTCATGACCAACGGCTTCGGCGTGATGCCCGAATATGGCACGCAGGTTGCGCCGCGCGATCGCTGGTGCATTGCGGCCTACATCCGCGCCCTGCAACTGAGCCAGAATGCAACTTCGAGCGACGTTCCTACGGGACAGAAAGTTCCGTCACCTCCGCCGCAGTTCCGCGATATCGGCAACGGAGCCACGCTGCCAGAAGTAGCGCCCACGCCGCCCGCAACCGAGGGGGAGCCCAAATGACCACGGCCGCAGTGAAGATGAATAAGTCGGACCTGATGGCCCCGCCCGTGGCCCAGACCATGCAGCAGCGGTCGCTCGTCATTGGCGTGATCGCTGCCATTGTTTCCGTCGCCGGGGCTTTCCTTGCTCCCGGCAGTTTTTATTCCGCCTACCTCATCGGCTTCATGTTCTGGCTCGGTCTTTCGCTCGGGTGCATGGCCATCCTGATGCTTTACCACCTGGTCGGCGGCGCGTGGGGCACGGTGATTCGCCGCATCCTCGAGTCGGGCATGATGACGCTGCCCCTCATGTTCGTGCTCTTCATCCCAATTCTGCTGAATCTGCCGAAGCTTTATTTCTGGGCCCGGCCGGGAGTGCTGGCCGATCCGAAGACCGATCCGAAGATCGCGGAAATCGCGCACAGCTATCTCAACTTCAACGGCATCCTCGTGCGCTACATCGTTTACTTCGTCATCTGGTTTGGGATGGCTTACTTCCTGAATCGCTGGTCGACCGAACAGGACTCGATCGAGGGCCAGAGCACGCTGCGTTTTCGCGCGATGAGTTCGATTGGACTTGTCATCTACTCGCTTACTATTTCTTTCGCTGTGATCGATTGGGTGATGTCGCTGCAGGCGCGCTGGATCTCAACCATCTACGGGCTGCTCTTCATTGCGGGCGAAGCGCTCTCCGCCTTCTGCTTCTGCGTGGTAATCGAGAGCATCCTCGGCAAGCGCAAGCCGATGTCCGAGTACCTCACCGATACCGAAGTTCACGACCACGGCAAGTTCATGCTCGCCTTCGTCATGGTGTGGGCTTACTTCAATTTCTCGCAGTGGCTCATCATCTGGTCTGGCAACCTGCCCGAGGAGATTCCGTGGTATGTGCGGCGCATGAATGGCGGATGGGAGTATGTCGGCTTGTTCCTCGTGTTGTTCCACTTCGCCGTGCCTTTCGCGCTCTTGCTCTCGCGCCAGTTGAAGCGCAAGAATCGCACTCTGGTGTGGCTCGCGTCGTGGCTGATCTTCATGCGTGTCGTCGATATCTTCTGGCATATCGAACCGGCGTCGCGTCCTGCCTTTCACGTAAGCTGGGTGCATTTCACAATCGTCGCCGGTATCGGCGGTCTTTGGATGGCCTACTTCTTCCATAACCTGAGATCGCGTCCGCTGCTCGCCGTCAACGCGCCGCAGACCCTTAGACTTCTGGAGCCGTCGCATGAGTAACGAGATATGAGTGACGAAATGACGAACCACGGCCACTCCGGCCACGAAACCGAGTACGAACACGAAGACTTGGGTACGCGCAGCGCCTTCGCCTTTATGATCGGCCTCGCGATCGTCGGCGTGGTCATTTATTTCATCATCGTCGGCATGTACTCGTTCCTCGATAAATACGAGCGGTCGCAGATGGCCACCGCCAGTCCGCTGGTTACTTCGAAGGGTGCGATATCGCGTGTGGTCACGCAGGCGGACATGGATAAAGCGTTCAATGACAATGGCGCCCCCATGCTCGAAACCGATGAGCGCGGCCAGTTTCGCGACTTCCTGATCAATCAGGAGAACCAGCTCAACAGCTACGGCTGGGTCGACGAAAAAGATGGCGTGGCGCACATTCCAATCGAGCGCGCCATGCAGTTAACCGTGCAGCGCGGATTGCCGGTCTATCCGCAGGGCAGCGCGGATGCAAGTACAACGGCGGCAAGCAAAGGGCCAGCAGCAAGGTAGAGACGCGGCTTGCCGCGTCTTCGAGACGGGCGAGCCCCGTCTCTACACGAAGCAACCCGCTCCAGCCGGACAGCTGGAAAAGGAAAAAGCAGTGCGCAGCAATAGCAGGTTCGCCAATTCGATCGCCGTAGCAACTTTTCTGCTGATGCTCTCGGCCGTCCCGCTCTTTGCGCAGGTCCCGCGCGGTCCGATCATGGGCGGCGGCATCATGAGTCCGCCCGTGAATCAGCGTCCCCCAGGGCTTGAATTCGTCGGCATCGAGCAACATCTCAACGCCGAAGTGCCCGTCGATCTGGAATTTCGCGACGAACTTGGCAACCCCGTGAAACTCGCCGACTACTTCGGCCACGGACGCCCCGTCATCCTCAACCTGGGTTACTACCAGTGCCCCATGCTCTGCAGCGAACTTCTGGAAGGCCTGGTCGGTTCGATGAAGGTACTGACTTTCAATCTCGGCCAGGATTTTGACGTCGTCACGGTGAGCTTCGACCCGCGCGAAACTACGGAAATGGCCGCCTCGAAAAAGCGGGATACCATCAAGCGCTATGGCCGCCCCAATGCCGATAAAGGTTGGCACTTTCTTACCGGCAAGGCTGATCAGATTAACGCGCTTACCCAATCGGTCGGCTTCCAATTTCAGTTCGATCCGAAAACCGGGCAGTATGCCCACGTCGCTGCCATCGTTCTGCTCACGCCCGACCGCCACATTTCGGGATACCTTTATGGTGTCGAGTTCTCTCCTAGGGATCTGCGCCTGGGGCTGGTGCAGGCCTCGCAAAACAAGATTGGCAACATCGGCGACGTGGTGCTGCTCTACTGTTACCACT
>Ga0187890_10000239_pt1 | contig 38949 bp, 33 predicted proteins | sample June2016WEW_21_1_FD_133005 | JGI IMG/M metagenome (GOLD analysis project Ga0187890, IMG submission 133005) | Peatland microbial communities from SPRUCE experiment site at the Marcell Experimental Forest, Minnesota, USA - June2016WEW_21_10 | ecosystem: Environmental > Terrestrial > Soil >... | reverse complement strand
GGCCCGTAACGCGAGAACTGCGCTTTCAGCTCAGCACGATGGTTTTGCCGTTGTCGTATTGCAAGCCCACGGAGTCGAAAGTGTCACGCTACCGCGATCTATAAGCGGCGGCAGCCGCTCTCTTCGAGGGCTCAAAGGGGGATCCACAACGGACCCGGCATGTCCGGGTCGATGATCGCTGCGACCTATGTCAGCTGTGCTCTCTCAGTCCCACGATGGCTCGCCCGTGACAGTGTCAAAGACCGTGCCCTTGGCGCTGAAGTGGGTGCCGACATCGCAGACCGTGCAGGGGACAGTCACGGTCGCCGTGCGGTCGATGAAGCGGTCCTCGTCGGCGCGAAACAGCTCATCGGTGCCGGGGGATTGCATAATCCGATAGATCTCGTGCAAGGCGTCTTCGCTTGGCAATATCCATTCTGAAATGAGGTCCCATTCCCACTCTCGCTGTCCATAGCCGCTGCCCTCTTGGCGGGAGTCACCTCCTGTCCAAACCACATTCACATAGTTCCGGCGATATTCTGAGAACAGATGCCCGCAGAATTTGAGGGCCATGGCAGCATGTGAGCGCTCGAAATGCTCTTTGAACTGCTCGTGGCTCAAGTGCTTTTTTCGCTTAATGAAGTGAAGTACTTTGTACATAGCGGTTCTCCATCGGCATCAACTACGCCATGGAGGCGAATTATATCCACGATAGCATTCATCACCGGCGCAACTTATCTCATGCGGAGGCCGATCAATGGTGGCATCACCGGTGCGGCAATGCCTCGGTGGACTGAAACCCCGATGCTAAGCCATGAACGTGCTGCTATTCTTCCAGCCCGATCGCCACATCTTTATCCCTCGGTTGGGGGGAGAAAGACCCGTTCGCGTGACAAAGACCGCGGTCGCCAGTCGGTTGAGCCATCTATTCCAGATCCATCCCTCCGGCACCGGTTACACTGCCCTACCGCCGCTCGAGATCTCGACAACAAGGACTTATGCAGTATCTGGCCGCGCTTGTATTACTCATGGGATTCATCTCGCCCGCATTGGCGGATGCGTTCAAGTTAGAGTGCCTGGACTCATATGACGGGAAAACACGTCTCGCGCTGATTGAGGTCAACACCGACGCGGTATCCATCCAAGTCTATTCAGAAACCGGCCATGACTGGAAAAATGCCGTTAACGTGTCGATTGCTGATGCGACAATCTCGTATGTCGAGGCGGGATTTAACGACGGATCCGCAGCCACGTCGGTAACCATTAACCGCGTGACCGGCAAGTATTTCGCTTATACGGCGCACTCCGCCCGCAAAGATGGCCGCTGCAGGAGGGTTCCGTAGAATCCGCTACCCTGACCTCGCCGTCTTCAGCTTCGAGCTCACCGACGACGAACTGCGCGCGATCGACGCACTGTTGTCGAGGCGGCCTACCCCACCCCTCGCCGCCGAGAGCCCGTATCAGCTCGCGCCGTACATCTTCATGACGTCCTTGCGCAGCGCGAGCTGACTGTCGCTGCGGCTGTAGAACATATGGCCGCCCGCGTATTCCTTTACCTGGATGCGGCTCGCATTGCCCATCACGGGCATCTGATCCACGATGAGGACGGAGGCCATGAACGGACACGACAGATCGCCCCAGCCATGCGCGATCAAGACATCGAGCCGGGGATCAACCGCGACGGATTGGCGTAATTCCTCAACCGAGCCGCGGTCAACTCGGTCATGTTCATCGTTATCCTTATCGTTCCACAGTTTGTTGACCTCATAGCTCAGGGCGTTGTAGCGCCCGTCGTATTTCCAACCCACCGTGTGCGTGATGAAGTCCACCATTGCGGTCGTGGTCGGAGCAATGATGCTGTCTAGAATCGGATCGTTCGTACGTTGATTGGGATCAAACGGAAACGGATCCCAGCCGGTCACGTTCGAATCGTACCGGCTCCCGAGTTTGCCCTCGGCACGATAGACCTCTCTGAGATACGCCTGAGTCTCCAGTCGGCCGCCCGAACGGTGAACGAACAGCGGATCGAGCCCCGACAATTCTGTGACCCGCTTGACGATGCGATCCGTGGCCTGCGGATCTGAGCGCCCGAGGAGGAGGTCCGCCACGTAGTCGGTCCGGGTGTAGCGAACAATCTCCGCCATGGTCGCCTCATTGAGTTTGCCTTGGCGCTCGAGATTAGCCGCGGCGATGGTCGGAAGCGTGAGCATCCAAGGTAGGGGCGAGAGATCTCCATTGCTGGAAGCCCCAGGATCGAGATACGGCGACACCAGCACCATGCCGCGCATCGCGACACCCAACCGTGTCTGCAGGTAATGCGTGATGCGCGGGCCACGAAAGCCACCGTAGCTCTCGCCCACCAGATACTTGCTCGAGGTGAGGCGCTCATTCTTGACGAGCCAATCGAATATGACCCGCGACAAATATTCGACGTCCGATTTGGGGTTATAGAAGCGCGTCTTGGCCTCGTCTTCCTTGATCTGGGAGTAGCTGAAGCCCGTGCCCACCGGATCGATGAACACCAGGTCCGTAAAATCCAGCCAGGTGCCTGGGTTGTCGAGGGGTGTGGCCGGATCGGATGGACTATTGCCCTCGGCACCGAATTGCACGCGCTTCGGGCCGATCGCGCCGAGATTCAGGTAGACCGACGAAGCCCCGGGGCCGCCATTCAGCGCAAACGTTACCGGACGACCCGGCCCCGCAACCGTATATGCCGTGAACATGACGCTGGCAATCTGCTTTCCCTTTTCATCAAATACCGGTAGCGAACCGACAGTGGCGTCGTACTTCAGCGTCCGACCGCCAAGCTGCATGACCTGGTGAATCGTCTTATCGGATGGAAAGGGCGGCAGCTTGATCTCGTCGTCCTTCGAGCTCTTATCGTCCTTTCCTAGCGCTTTCCCATCGTCCTTGGCCGCGCTGGCAGCATCCTTTTCATTCGCGTAAATGCTCGACGGCGTGATCGCACTCAGGAGCAGTACCACCGCCACGACACTCGAAATCATACGTGCTTGCATGATGCCTTCCCTTAATAGCCATTTCCCAGTCCGGCGATTCTACGTGGATCGCCGCATTTTAGCCCGACGAGCATCCCACCGCCGCCGTGTATCTCGATTATCCTAGACTCCCATGACGCCCATTGACCTACGCCTGATCAGCGCGTTGAGCGCAGCCAGTCGCGTCGTCATTTTCACCGGCGCCGGCGTGTCCGCCGAGAGCGGGATCCCGACTTTCCGCGACAAGCAAACCGGCCTCTGGGAGCGCTTCGATGCCACCGAGCTCGCAACGCCCCAAGCCTTCGAACGGGATCCCGCCGTGGTATGGGGCTGGTACGAGTGGCGGCGCGCTACCGTGATCCACGCCAAGCCGAACCCCGCGCACCAAGCCATCGCGACAATGGCGACTCTCGTTCCCGAACTCACCGTGATTACGCAGAACGTCGACGACCTGCATGAGCGCGCCGGAAGTCGAGAAGTTCTGCACTTGCACGGCGAGATCCTCCGACCCTACTGTGAGAAATGCCGCGAACCCTACACCGTTCCGAACTCGATGCCGCAGCCATCCTCCGGTGGTGTGCGCATCGACCCCCCGCGGTGCAAGTCCTGTAACGGGCGGGTGCGTCCCGGAGTCGTCTGGTTCGGCGAAGGGCTGCCCGAGCGACAGTGGCTCGCTGCCTGCGCAGCCGCCAGGCGCTGCGACGTGTTCTTCTGTGTCGGAACTTCATCCCTGGTACAGCCCGCCGCCTCCCTGACCCATCTGGCGATCGCCGCCGGCAGCATAACCGTGCAAGTCAATCCCAATTCCACCGATATCGATGACGCGGTGACGTTCGCCCTTCGAGAGCCCGCGGGAATGATCCTGCCGCAGCTCGTCGCGGCGACATGGAGGAGAACCTAGACGCGACCCCGCCGAGAGGCGAACGCGCTCATCTTGCAGACCACGCGCGGATGAGCGCAAGATTCCGATTCGGTCGACATCTTTCGGAGCCGACATGTGTGAACAGGACGATCTCGATGAGTTTGCGCGACGTTCAGGCGAAGTGACGCGCAGGCAATTTGGTGCGATGGCGTTGGGTGCCGGATTACTGGCGGCGTGGCCGAAGCTGGCGAATGCTGTAGAGACCAAGGGAACGGATATCGCAATAAAAACTCCCGACGGAGTGGCCGATGCGTATTTCGTGCATCCGGCCCAGGGAAAGTTCCCAGGCGTCCTCATTTGGCCCGATATTTTCGGCTTACGTCCGGCCTTCAAAGACATGGCCACCCGACTCGCGGAGTCAGGCTACGCGGTCCTGGTCATTAATCCCTTCTACCGCACCCAGAAAGCGCCAACGGCGCCTGATCATCCCGATTTCAATAATCCTGCGACGCGAGAAGCTCTCATGACCCTGGCAGGCACGTTGAATCCCGATACTGCTGTGACTGATGCCAAGGCGTTCGTCGCGTTTTTGGACGGCCAGCCTGCCGTCGACAAGAAGCGAAAAATCGGTACGACCGGCTACTGCATGGGCGGTCCTTTCGTGTTCCGCGCGGCGGCCACTTTTCCGGACCGCGTCGGCGCAGGCGCGACTTTTCATGGCGGCGGACTCGTCACCGACAAACCGGATAGCCCGCACCTCCTGATTCCGCAGATGACGGCGCACTTTCTGATCGCGATCGCTGAAAACGACGACAAGCGACAACCCGAAGCCAAGGACGTGCTGCGCGACTCCTTCGCCAAAGCCCACTTGCCGGCAGAAGTCGAGGTATACGCAGGCACCATGCACGGCTGGTGTCCGCCCGACTCGCAGGTTTATAACCGCGACCAGGCGGAGAAAGCATGGAGCCGTCTGTTGGTGCTGTTCAGACAATCTCTGGCGTGATGGGCGAGGTGGTCCTTGGTGACCACCGCATCTCGTTGGACGGCACGAAGCCGAGTGATTGATAGAGAGGACGGCCAAATTCAGAGGCATGCAGGAGCACGCGGTCAAAACCACGAGACGTAGCCCACTTCATTAGCGTGTTCATCAGCGCTCGTGCGATGCCCTGCCCGCGCACTTCAGGTTCGGTATAGACGTTCACGACCAACGGAACCGCTGCAGTGACGACAGCGACACCGTCGTGCGAGATACGCGGTAGCTGCTGCTTAACGTGCACACCGACGCCGGCCAGGACTCCCCCGTCCTCCGTGACTGCAAACCAACCCACATAGGAACCCTCACGCAGCAATGCGTCAAGTGCGAAAGTTGATCTCTCCTGTAATTCGGCCACGAGCGCAACCGTGGGCACCTGACCCATATCGCGGAACATGCTCACCCGGTGACGCGCGATCGTCGCGGCATCGCTCACGATGGCTTGGCGGATGGCGTATTTCGTCATGAGGCGGCCGAGACGCATCATGCGTCCGGGGGTAACACCGCGTATGTAAGGTGAACGACGCCGTGATCGAGCACGTCCGCTGATTTGAACTGCATCCTCACGAACCCCGCGAGGCCGTTGCGATAGTCCACGATCCCCTGAACCTGCTCCGCTCCATCCAGCGCTGGAACGACCAAAACTCGAAACTCGTCGACGACCTGCGCGGCGAGGAATGCGCCGTTCGTCTTCGCCCCCCCTTCGACCACCAGGTGTGTAATGCCAAACTCTCGAGCAAGTACATCCAGCAACTTCGGGATGTCGAGTTCGGCCCCTGTAGAGACAATGTAGGAAACGCCATCGGCCGCCAATTCGGCCAGATGGCTATCAGAGGTATCTCGACCCACGAGGACGATGACGTGATCGCCGCTCAGCTTCGCGCCCTGAAAGTGAAGCTTGCCTGAAGGGTCGAGCGCAACGGCGAACGTGGCCGCATCTGTCTTGGCAACGTGAATCGGTCGTTCAACCTCCCACGGCCCCGATGGCGCATGTGGACCGGCCTTGCTCATCTCCGCCATAGTGACACGCCCCACCAGCCAGGCGTTCGCATGGAGGGAGGTGTGCACTTTCTCGTACTGACCAGACCAGTCGCGTCGCGTACCATCGGGACTCGCAGTGAAGCGACTCGGATGTAGCCGGCCATCGATTGAAGTCACCATCAGTATCGAGACACGAGGCTTCATTCAGGTCCCCTTATGCGGGATATTTGTTCGATTAGGCGTCGCTACCGACGCAACGAGGGCGCCGCGATCCATCAAACCGTTCCGCTGAATCGCAACGTCGAGCGCCTTTGGGCCGCCCAATATCGGCCCGAGGACATTGACCGCTATCACGGCACGGTAAGCTTCCGGCTCCAACTCCACGACCCCCGTCCCGCGCAACTCCGTTGCTAGCTCTACAAGGGGTTGCTCTGTGCGTGCCACGAGAACGATATTGAATTGTTTCGCGGCGAGTTTGCACGCGAAGGCGGCACCGATGCCTTCCGATCCGCCCACGATCAGCGCCCGCGGTCCATATTTGTCCAGATTCACACTTTTGAATTCCAGGTCGTAGAGGCCACATCCGCGCCGAGTTTTAATAAACCCGGGTAACCCATCGCTGGCTCGACTTCTTCGGGCGCTTGTACCCCGTGTCCTCTTGGCGCAGTGGCAGCTCGAGCTCGATGGGGTGCAGGTCCTTATACGGTACTCGCGTAAGCAGATGCGCGATGCAGTTCAATCGGGCTCGCTTCTTATTGTCGGCATCAATGATGAACCAGGGCGCCTTTTTACGGTCGGTATGCTCCAGCATAACGTCCTTGGCTTGCGAGTACTCGACCCAGCGCTTGCGTGCCTCGAGATCCATGGGGCTGAGCTTCCAGCGCTTGATCGGATTCCTCATGCGCTCCCTGAAGCGTCGCTCCTGCTCTTCGTCGCTCACGGAGAACCAGTACTTGATGAGAAAGATGTTGGATCGCACCAGCATGTCCTCGAACAATGGACAGGAGCGCAGGAATTCCTGGTAATCATCATCGCTGCAAAAACCCATCACATGCTCGACGCCGGCCCGGTTATACCAGCTGCGATCGAAGAGAACGATTTCCCCGGCAGTGGGAAGGTGGGCCACGTAGCGCTGGAAATACCACTGTGACCGCTCCCGCTCGGTCGGGGTACCCAGCGCTACAACTCGGCAGACCCGCGGATTGAGGCACTCTGTAATGCGCTTGATGACACCGCCCTTGCCGGCGGCGTCCCGCCCTTCGAACAACACGCAAACCTTCAGACCCTGAAGGCGCACCCACTCCTGCATCTTTAGGAGTTCAAATTGCAGTAGAACCAGTTCGGCAATGTACTCGTAATTTTTCGGCCGGGTTGTAGGTGGTGTGGCATCGCCAAGTATTTTCCAGCGGCCCTCCAACAGCGCCACCTCTTCGGCATCGCGACGCAATTCGCCGGAGATTAATGGCTTGTGGCCGGGCGGCTTCTTGGCGCTGGATCTATTCTTCATAGATGGTGAGTCCTTCGATGACGAGCTTCCCCGCCGCGCAATCACGGTCGTTCGGAGGCGCTTGCGTCTCGCACTGCCTTGAACTCGGAACCGGCATACCACTCAGGCCATCGTCGCGAGTTCGCCAACTCCAGCCCGATTCGATAGAAGAGGTCGACGTCCTCGGCAGCGCCCCGCAGGTCCCAGCTCGCGCTCCATGCGTCGCAGGTCTGGTGGTAGCAGTGCGCGGTGTAATCACTGACCCATGCATCGCCGGCCGTGCGCCCGCCACTGACCAGATCGGCACCACCGCCGATTCCCATCAGCAACAAGGTCGGGACACCGCGCTTGGCGAGGGAGAAATGGTCCGCGCGATAGAAAAGACCGCGCTCCGGTTTCGCATCCGGCGTGACGGTACGGCCCTGCGCGGCAGCGGCGCGCGCCAGCTCGAGTACCCCCGCGATGCCGAGCCCGTCGTCGTTGGCGCCCGGTCTGATCGTTCGCCCGTCGGAATCCGGAGCGCCGACCCCGAAGGCGTCCCAATGTGCCGCGAACAGGATGCTCTCCTCGGGATGTTTGCTTCCCGGCAGCTTGGCGAGAACGTTATGACTCTCCACTCGCTCGGTCTGGACGGGCATGTCGATGCTAAAGCGAGCGCCGCTGAGTTCGACAGGCCGGAAGCTTTGATCGCGCGCCTGTCGCTTGAGCGCCTCGAAGTCGAGACCGGTTCTGGCGAGCAACCCGACCGCAGCCTCGCGCGATATCATCACTCGGCCGCCGAACTTGCCGGCCACCGGCTCGTCCGGACCCGCCTCGAAATCGGGGTCGTTGACCAGGAAGATGGCGACCTTGCCATGCAGGTCGACGCCTTTGAAATCATCCCACCCTCGTTCCGGCGCCGAGACCCCGTAGCCGACGAACACCATGGGCGCGCCCGCGATCCCGACGCGAGAGACAGGCAGAGCGGTCTGCGGGTTGATGTCATGCCCGACGAGTAAGGGCAGAGGCGATTCGCCGACCTTCACCTCGAGGAGCGTCGGCGCGCCGGCGACGTTGTGGACCAGCGGCACCTTTTGCAGCCAGCCGCCGTGTTCGCCAGCCGGTCGAAGTCCGATAGCTCGAAATCGCTCGATCAGATAAGTCACAGTGCTGGTTTCGCCGGGGGTTCCCGGCGCACGCCCCTGAAAGGCATCCGAGGCAAGTGTCTCGGCGATCGCCGACATGCGTGCCGGATCGATCGGCGAGGGCGAGCCACCCTTGACCGGCATAGATATCAACAGAGCCGTGGCGCCAAGCGGATAGAGAAGTGAAGAATGCCGTCACGCATTGCTTCCCGAACTCTCAGGTCGCAACGCACCGACGATCTCTCGTTAGCATCGACGAGAAGCTGTCTTGTGCAGTATGTCCTTGGTATTGCTCATCGCCAAAACACCGACGTAAGTCTTGACGCGCGCCTGGGCGTGCAGGCGGGTGAATTCTTCCTCATAAACCTTGACGACATCGTTCGGGGACACCCGCAGCTTTTCGGACAGCGCGGCGAACGCCTGCGTGTCATGAGACTCAGTACTTGACATCAACTCATTCATGGGGGCAGTCCGCCGATATTAAAGACAAGCGATATTGACGCACGAAAACACCTTAACACTTCGCGCCAATGCGGTGAATAGGTGGACTCCCCTAGTGACACGGCGAGCCATTCGTGGTCTTGGACGTCCGCCGGGATGCTCCTGCAGATTCAAAGTCTTGCGCGAGCTTCAGCGCTCTTAACATCGAGCTCTTCTTGGATTGATGGGGGTCCATGCGCTGCAAGATGTGGTCCAACGTGCGCAGCGCCGCAATGATATGGGGGCCCTTGTTCAGCATGACGCATTCGGCGCGCTGGCTCATCGCCGCGTCGGTTATCTCCGCGCGCGATGGAATGCCGGATTTCGCCAATGATTCCAATACTTGCGTCGCCCAAATGGCCGGGCAGTGGGCCGCTTCGCAGATCCAGAGTATTTCTTCCTGCATTTCCGCGAGCCGTTCGTAGCCGCATTCCACCGCCAGATCGCCGCGAGCAATCATGACACCGAAGCGGGAATGGCGCATCGCAGACAGCAGAATGGCGGGCAAGTGCTCGAAGCCGCGGCGCGTTTCGATCTTGATCACGATGCCGGGCGGCTTGTCCGTCAGTTTCTTGAGCCGCTCGATGAGCGAGCCGACGTCCCGTTCGTGATTGACGAACGACAGGCCGACTAGGTCGGCGTTCTTGGCGATGAACGCCAGGTTCTTCGCATCATCCTCGGTGATCGCCGGCAGATCGATCCTGCTGTCGGGGAAATTGATCCCCTTGTCAGCTTTCAAGTGCGCGCCGCGCGGTGGAGTCTGCTCGATTCGTACCCATACCTCACCGCCATCGGTAGCTTGCACCTGGCCGCTGATAAGCCCGTCGTCCAAGCAGACGCGCTCGCCGACCTTTATCCCGACGAGCGCGATGGGCAGCGTGCAAGGCACGCGTGCGACTCGCAGCACGCGACCCGTCGAATCGACGCGTGCGGGTGTTCCCGCCGCGGGCTCGCTCGAAATGATCAACGTATCGCCGGACGACAGGTAAATACTCCCCGCGGCAGGCGCAATGCCGTGGACATCGGCGGTCACGCGAGGGTGCTTGCGCAGCCGCGGTCGGCACAGCGTCGTACCGTTCGTGATGTACGCGGTGCGGTCCATTTCCGCCAGGACACCGTCACGCGTGACAGCGGCGACGTTGAGACGCCGGCGTCGTCCCCGCGTGTCGAGAAAGCGCAGGGTGTCGCCGCGCCGCAAGCCGCCCAATAGTTTGCGGTCGATGCGCAAAACCGCGTCGACGCCCGCGCTGAGCGCGCCTGCAGTTCGCTTCGCACTGAGTAATATTCTCGCTGGCTTCGTGACTCGCCCATACGCGTCGCGCGAAGGGCGTATCTTCCTGACCGCCGGCCCGGGTTCGATCGTACCGGTTCTGATCTTTGGGCCGGCGAGATCCATGAGGATGGCGCAATCCTTTTTGCAAGCGACACGCGCCCGGTGCAAGTGGCGAATCATCGCGCTCCACATCGAGGGATTGTCATGCGCGCAATTGATACGCATACAATCCATGCCGTTCTGCAGCAGGTCGCGCACAAGCGTGTAATCGTGCGCCGCTTCGCTCGACATCGTGACCATGATCCGCACGGCGCGATCTCGCCGGGGTGCCCCCAGCAGCAGGCGCGTATTTCGCTCCAGCAGCTTGCCGCCGGCGGCGTGGTCGCAGGGAGCGTCGGCGGCCGATCGGTGACGGTCACCGACCATGCGATCGGTCAGCCTGATGATATTGTTGACCGAAGCCAACGCATACGCCTCAGCTCGGCCGATGGACGACATGCCGAGCTGTGCAAGCTCGACTTGCAATCCCCGCAAATCCTGGCGCCGCATCGCTAGGTAATGGATGAGATTACGGGCGCTGACCCGATGCTGCGGAGCCACGGCCTTGAGGGCCGCGGTATTACGGATTTCGAGGTCCAGCATCGCCTCGCGCAGGCCCATGAGGGAGCGGCGCGCACGGAGGAAATCCCTCGCCGGCGTCAATTCATGCCGTACGAGAGGAAGAACCTGTGCTGCATTTCGTGACGATTCCATGTCGCACTCTGGCGTCTGATTGTGACGATTTCATGATGCCCGTTCGCTGCCCCGCATCGCCGCAGTCGTCGGCCCAAGGTCTTGGCTAGGCCTCCTGTCCGATTGAGGTGCTTGTCTCGCCAACCGCCGAGAGCCCTGCCACACTACCGAACCTGCAGAGCGATGGGACGAGGCATCTTGTCCACGGAGGGGAAATTGCGATGGAAACGAAGTCCGGTGCACAAATTCCCTATCGTGTCGGCGAATGGCTTCCGTCCGATGACGCATTTCTCGTCAAGTGGCTCGAAGCCTTGATCCTGAAGACACTCCAGGACCCTAAAGCATTGCACCAGGTCATCGCGGATCTCGAGCATGTCATCGAGTCCGACCCCGAGATCTTCATGCTGTTTAATCAAATGTTCGAGCAGGTCCCAAGACGGGCGCCTTACGGCAAGGACCCGACCGGCAAGCCGCAGGTGCGTGACTACCAGCATATGCTCAAATTATTGAACACAATCATCTCCCACGCTCCGGAGTTCGACCAAACGGGCCTTGTCGGATGCCCTATCAATGCGATCTTTGACTGGTCAATGGGCACCGTCGCCGGTATGGCCGCCTTCCTGAACGAGCGAGTGAATCTCCAGCTGAAGAATGTCTTGGACGCGTGGGCACGATTCTTGAGCTCGAGCGACTCCGCCTATGTGCTGAACGAACATCCGAAGAAGGGTTGGTTCGGCGCGGATGCGCGCCGCGCGATGCCGCATTTCGAGCGGGAGTTCATTTGCAATCCAAGCCAGCCACACTGGGGTTATCGGTCGTGGGATCATTTCTTCACGCGGGAGCTGCGCCCCGGAGCCCGCGCGGTCGCAGATCCCGACGATGACTCCGTGATCGTCAATGCCTGCGAGTCCGCCCCCTACAGGATCGCGCGCCGCGTCAAGTATCGCGATAGATTCTGGATCAAGTCTCAACCCTATTCGATCGTGCACATGCTCGCGAACGACGAGCTTGCCCCGCTGTTTGCCGGAGCGACGGTCTATCAGGCATACCTGAGTCCATTGAGTTATCACCGCTGGCACAGCCCGGTTTCCGGCAAGATCACCAAAGCATACCGAAAGGCCGGCAGCTACTTTGCGGAAATCGCCTCGCGCGGGTTCGACCCTGCCGGCCCAAACGATTCACAGAGCTTCATCACCGAGGTGGCCACACGGGCCTTGGTCTTCATCGAGGCCGACAACCCGGACATAGGGCTTATGTGTCTCATGGCCGTCGGCATGGCTGAAGTCTCCACCTGTGAGATCACTGCGTACGAAGGGCAACGAGTCAAGAAAGGTGACCAGGTCGGCATGTTCCACTATGGCGGCTCGACCCATTGCCTGATCTTTCGACCCCAGGTGAAGCTGGAATTCGACCACCACGGTCAGAAGCCTGGCCTCGAATCAAAAAACATCCACGTCAATGCGCGGATCGCTACTGTAATCAGGTGAGATCCGGGCGACGACGGTTGTGAGCATGCGCTTACGACTGGCAGCGCTAATTTCCGGCTGACCACGGTATGACTTTAGGTCCAAGCTCCGGTCTTCAGCCGCCCGAGCAGCGAGGCCACCTTAATGAGTTCTGAACGTCCTGAGGAATTCTCCGAGCCGTCGGTAGGCAGAGGCCGGCAATCGTCCGACGATCGGCAAGACAAACAAACTGCCGGCGACCAGGGCGACGATACTGGGCACCGTGAAGCCACAGTCCTCGTGCGGGGTGAGGCCATCCGCGATCAAGAGCCAGAGCCAAAGTCATCGCCCAAGTATTCACCGCCCAAGGATAAGGAGAGGCCTCCGCGCAAGGAAGTATCGGAGGCCAAGGTTATGATTCAGAGTCGTCTGCCCTCCCTCGATGACGACCCTGACGTCGGGATTCAGAAAGAGCACGTTGTCATCAGAGACGGCAAAGCAGATCTAGCATTTACCGGAAGGCTGCTCGCCTCCGCAGCGCCGCCTTCGGCCCCCAAGGGGCAGTGGCAGGAATATCGGATCTATGAGACGAATGGCGGAAAGCATGTGTTCTCGAAGGTGAGCCGGAGCGTGTTCGCCGAAGATCAGGATACTCACGAGGCGGAGGTATTTGACCCTTCCCCATCGTCGGTGCCGTCCCAGCTGCTAAGAAGTGCGCGCGATCTCGCCCGCTCGCGGCCGCTGACATGGATGGATGCAGCGGTGGCCTTTTTTGGATATGACCCACTCGCCAAGGATCTTTATCGAAAACTCAGTGGTCAATTCGAGGAACACATCAGCTAGAAAATCAAGAGTTCGTCACTCCAGGTCGCACACCCAATCCTCCATCGGCAGTCAAGCTATGCCTGAGATTGTGCCCCGCGAGCGGATGCTCAACGGTGACGGGTGGCGTAAGATTGATAGATGCGTTGTCATCGAAATCTGCTCGCCGTCCTCTTGATGATGACTGGCTCCACGGCGGTTCCTGCGCAAACTAATCTCGCAGCGATTACCCAGGATCTGAGCTGGCGCTTGGTGGGGCCGTTTCGCGGCGGCCGCACCCGTGCCATTACAGGCGTACCGGGCCAGCCCCACGCCATTTTGGCGGGCGCGGTGAACGGGGGTGTTTGGAGGTCCGATGACGACGGTCGGACATGGGCGCCGATCTTCGATTCGCAACCCACCCAATCGATCGGCGCGATCGCGGTCGCGCCCTCCGACACCAGGATCATTTACGTTGCATCGGGGGAAGGACTTCATCGGCCGGATTTGTCGGTCGGTAACGGGATGTATCGCTCATCCGACGCCGGGGCGACCTGGACGCACTTGGGCCTGGATGATGCTCAGCAGATTCCGAGCATCGCGGTGGATCCGCATGATGCAAACCGTGTCTACGCGGCCGTTCTTGGGCACCCCTTCGGACCGAGTGCGCAGCGCGGCGTCTACCGATCGGTCGATGGCGGCACAACCTGGACCCGCCTGCTGGATCGCGGCGAAAACACCGGCAGCTCCTTTGTTCGAATCGATCCTTTCGATGCGCACACGTTGTATGCCGGATTTTGGGATGCGCGCTCGGGGCCTTGGGAAGATAAAAACATGTACAACGGTCCCAACGGGGGCCTGTACAAATCGACCGATGGCGGCGAACACTGGCGGGCGCTGACGAACGGGTTGCCGGCGCGGTTATCGCAGATCGACGTCGCAGTTTCGCCGAGCGCGCGCGGCAGAGTGTATGCGACCGTCGCCACCAGTTCGGATCCGATGGCGCAGCAGGGTGCATCCGGGAGCGTGGGCATTTACCGCTCGGAGGACGGCGGTGAGCACTGGCACTCCGCAACGAGCGATGCGCGACCGGCCCTTCGCATAGGCGGAGGTGACTTGCCTATCATCAAGGTGGACCCAAGAAACGCCGACATCATCTATAGCGCCTCGATCGTATTGATGAAATCCGTCGATGCCGGTTCGCATTGGGTGTCATTCAAGGGCGCACCCGGCGGCGACGATTATCAAAACCTCTGGATCAGCCCTGAGGACTCACAGCGGATTGGCTTGGCCGGCGATCAGGGAGTCGTCGTGAGCGTGAATGGCGGCAAGACTTGGAGCAGCTGGTACAACCAACCCACCGCACAGCTCTACCACGTCGGCATTACCCCCACCTTTCCGTATCGGCTGTGTTCCGGGCAGCAGGAGAGCGGCTCGGTCTGCGTCTCGAGTCGCGGTAACGACGGCGAGATCACTTTCCGCGACTGGCATTCTGTGGGGGTCATCGAATACGGATACGTTGCGCCGGATCCGCTTGATCCTGACATCATCTACGGTGCGGGCCGGAATGTCGTTACCAAGACGCGTCTATCGACCGGTCAGGTGCAAGACATCAGTCCGATCCCGATGCGATCCTCGGACAGTCGTGCCGATCGGACCGAGCCGATACTTTTTTCGCCCCAGGATCCGCATCGGCTGTATTACGCGGCCAACCGGCTGTTCGCCTCGAACAATGCCGGTGCGAGCTGGCAGCAAATCAGCGATGATCTGACACGCCCGGTCACGGGCTCTCCGGCCAGTGTCGGTAACATGCATGAAGACAAGGCCGATACGCAGCGTGGCGTGATCTATTCCGTCAGCGCCTCGCCTGTGACACAGGGTTTGTTGTGGGTGGGCACGGATGACGGATGGGTCTGGGTGACCCCTGACGATGGCAAGGCCTGGAAGAATGTAACTCCACCGTCACTAACCCCCTGGAGCAAAGTCACGCAGCTGGAGTCATCGCACTTCGACGCGAAGGTTGCCTATGCGTCGGTGAGCCGTCTTCGGCTGGATGACCTCAAGCCGTATTTGTTTCGGACCCGCGACGGCGGACAGAGCTGGCAGGCAATTACCGCCGGGCTCGCCTCGGATGCCCCGGTCAACAGCGTGCGCGAGGATCCGGCACACCGCGGGTTGTTGTTTGCAGCCACCGAGAAAGCGGTGTGGGTTTCCTTCGACGACGGCGATCACTGGCGGTCCCTGCAGCTCAACTTGCCGCATACCTCGATGCGAGATCTTGCCATCCATGATCAGGATCTGATCGTGGCGACCCACGGCCGCTCGTTTTGGATCCTCGATGACATCGGGCCGCTGCGCGAGTTCGCCAACACGAAGGCTCATCCGGACACAGCGTTGCTGAAGCCTTCGCCCGCGGTGCTTGCACAACGAAGTACCGGAACGGACACGCCCATTCCACCGGACGAGCCCGCCGGCCGCAATCCACCCTCCGGTGCGGTCATCGATTATTACCTACCGCAGGCCGCAAAAGGCGAAGTGGTCATCGAGATGCTCGACTCGCATGGAAGCGTCGTGCGGCGCGTGACAAGCAGCGATCCCAGCGGCTTGAGCGAAGAAGATCTGGCGCACGAGCTCATTCCAACGTATTGGATTCGCCCGCCCAAATCGTTGTCGTCAACTGCGGGGATGCATCGCTTCGTATGGGATTTCCAATACACCACACCCCATGCAGCCAAGCGCGACTATCCGATATCCGCGGTACCCGGGGATACTCCGCAGGAGCCGTTGGGCCCGCGCGCAATTCCCGGAACTTATCGCGTGCGGCTGCGAGTCGGTAAGCGCGAATGGGAGCAGCCACTGACTCTGCTCCCGGATCCGCGCGTCGGGGTCAGCCAGCAAGAGTACGTCGCGCAGCTCGAACTCGCTCAGAGCTTGGCGCAAGCGCTTGATTCAAGCACCACGAAGTTACTGCAAGTGAGGTATTTGCGCGGGAAACTCAAGGAGCTTCGCGCAGCCCAGACCGGCGCTATTGCGCCACTTGCCAGGTCGCTCGATGAGCAGCTGCAGACTCTCGAAGAGCCCGCGCCGCATGCCTTGGGTATTGATACTCCCGCGGGGCTCAAGCGCGTGAATGGCGAAATCGCCGGCTTGTATCAACAGCTCCTCGCTGCCGATGCCGCTCCGACCCAGGCGCAGCGCATGGCAGCCGAATTCTTGCTCAACGAATGGCAGATGATGGCGACATCATCGGCAAGGATTTGGCAACAGAACCTCGAGGCCCTGAATGAAGAGCTGGCCAAGGCCGAGTTGCCCGTTTTGCGTGGCGATGCAGAAGCGCCCGACGAGGATGAATCGACCGACGAGGAGTGAAGGCTTCCGATCTGGCTTATGAAGATTCACCCGGGACACAGCAACGAGCGAGGGCTTCACGTAGCTCGCCGAGCTTGGGCGGCTTTGCGAGCAAGCAATCCACCGTCGGCAACGCATCCTCGCCATCCATCCGCCGCCCCCACCCGGTGAGCATGATCACAGGCGTCGCGGACGACTCCGCCTTCACCGCCGCCGCGACTTTCCGTCCATCCACGTACGGCATACCGAGATCCGTGATCACGGCACCGAACGGACCGCCTCGAGTGTGTGCTGCACGAAAGGCGTCGATACCCGCTTGGCCGCCATCCGCAGACGTAACCTCATGACCGTCCGTTGCCAACGCATCGCTGAGCGACTTGAGCACGAGCGGATCGTCATCTACGATCAATATACGAAGCGGCCGTATGGCGCCCGCGGCGCTCGCCGCCACGGCAATAACCGCGGGCGCGATCGGTACCGCGAAGCTAAGGCGGACGGTGGTGCCTTGCGCTGGCGCACTCTGGATTTCGATGTCCCCGCCATGACGCTTCATCGTACCGTAGACCATCGCGAGCCCGAGACCCGTACCCCGCTCGCCCTTGGTCGTGAAGAAGGGCTCCAAGCAGCGGCGGCGCGTTTCTTCATCCATCCCCGTTCCGGTGTCGGTGGCTTCGAGCTGGACGAGCTTTGTCGCATTGGGGTCTGCGACAGCGCTCAGCGATTCCGAGATGCGAGTTCGGAGCGTGAGCTCACCTCCCGCCGGCATCGCATCCACCGCGTTAAAAATCAGATTGGTCAGTACATCGCGCAGTTCGCTATCGACCCCTAGAACGCTGGGCAGAGCCGGTGCGAGGTCGGTGCGCAGATCGATGGCCACGCCCCGCCGCTGTGCCATATCGCTCCAGCGGGCGCGGGTGAGATCGACCGCCTGTTGCACCAGGGTATTCAAGTCCACGGGATGGAGTGCCTGCTCCGGCTCCCGGGAGCGATAGAATTCGCGCATCCGAGCCACGGTTTGAGAGACATCGTCAATAGCTCGTCTGATCAGCTCGAGCTGGCTTCGCGCCATCGCGCTCAAGGTGGCATCCCGCCTGAGGAGAATGTCCGTATAGATTGCGATCGGAGAAATCGCGTTGTTGATGTCGTGCGCAATGCCGCTTGCCATCTGCCCGAGTGCACTCAAGCGCTCCTGCTGCAGAATGACCCGCTGCGTCTCGCGCAGTTCCTCGTAGGCGGCCCGCAACGACTCGTGCATCTGTGCGGCGTGCGCGGCAAGGGCGACGTGTTCGCTCAACTGTCGCAAGAACTCACACTCCCCGCTGCTGAAGCTGTCCGGCTCAGTGCGGCCAGCCATGAGAACGCCGAGCATCTTGCCTTCCGCCCGCAACGGAGCTGAAACGACCGAGCGCAGGCTGGCTCCCACCAGCGCCTTCGGTAGCGGCGTCGAACATCGGCTTACGTCGGGTTCATAGACAAACTCTTTCTCCGAGACGAGCCCACCGGTGTCGGGACCCTCGAGCCCGATCCAGCACACATGGGCGGGCAGATTGTCCTCGACGCCGCGGATCACGACTTGAAAGATGCTGCGCAAATCCTGCCGCTCGGCGATGGCCCGAGTGATGTGATCGAGTAGGTGCAGCCGCTGCAAATGCGCCTCAAGCTTTCGCTCCGTCGTCTCGCGCCTCGAGTTTTCCGCGGCAAGTGCATCCACCGTCGTGGCCAGCTCTGCGGTGCGCTCCTTGACTCTCTGTTCGAGCTCGCTCTCCCACGCGCGTCGCTCGCGAGCCAGCTGCATATGTGTGCGTACCCGCGCCAGGAGCTCCCGCGCCGAGAATGGTTTCACCAAGTAATCATCCGCGCCGGCGTCCAGACCTCCGACTGCTGACTCCTCGCCCGCGCGCGCAGAGAGCAGAATGACGGGCAGCCGGCGAGTGCGCTCATCGGCGCGCAGCGCCTTGAGCAGCCCAAAGCCATCCAAGCGCGGCATCATCACATCCGACAATACGAGATCCGGCGTCACGGTGCGCGCCGCTTCGAGCGCGGCCTCACCGTCGGACACTGCGAGCACATCGTATGAGCGGCCGAGAAGATGGGCGACGTACCGACGCATGTCGGCATTGTCTTCCGCCCAGAGAATTCGCGGACGGGCCTGCGAGCCGGCCTGCGGCGGGGATTGCATGCTGCCGAGCGGTGCGCCCTCCGAATCTGGCAGCCAATGCAGGGTCTCTTCGATGTAGGCGGCTCCCGATAGAGCCGTTGCGGCGGACTCCTCCGCCGCAACGATTCTATCGGCAGGCAAATGAGACCTACCCGCCTTGACCGTCACGATGAAAGCGCTGCCGTACCCATGCGTGCTCTCGACCCCCACCGTGCCTCCGTGCAACGCGGCGAGCTCCCGGACGAGAGCGAGTCCAATGCCCGTGCCTTCGTGCGAACGCGACGGCGCCCCCTTGACACGATGAAAGCGCTCGAACAGCCGAGGGACCTCCGATTCGGCGATGCCGATGCCGGTGTCCGACACGCGTAGCTCGGCATGATCAGCGCACCAGCGCAATGCGACGCGGATGGAGCCTTTAAAGGTATGCTTGAAAGCATTCGAGAGCAGGTTGAAGACGATCTTTTCCCACATCTCACGATCCACGTACACGGGCTCGGGCATGCTGGGACAGTCGACCGTGAACTCGAGCCCCACTCTTTCCGCCGCGGATCGAAACACGCTGGCGAGATCCCGTGTCAACGCGGCGAGATCGACCGCCGCAAAGCCGCCCCGAGTGCGTTCGGCCTCAATTTTCGAGAAATCGAGGAGCGTATTCACGAGCTTGAGGAGCCGCAAGGCGTTGCGGTGCGCCGTTTCCAACCGCAAGCGTTCGTCGGGCGGGCAGACGGCGCGTTCCGCAAGCTCGTCCTCGAGTGGACCCAGCATCAACGTGAGCGGCGTTCGAAACTCATGACTCACGTTGGAGAAGAACTCGGTCTTGGCGCGGTCGAGTCCGGCCAGCCTGGAATTGGCGTCCCGCAACTCGCGAACGGCGTCGGCGAGCTCGTGGCTTCGCTGAACGACCTCGCGCTCCATCTCGCGCGTTCGACCGCGCAGCTCATCGCCCAGTTCGCTGGCGCGAACCAGCTCGGTGACGTCCTCGACGCGATGAAGGATATAGATCACTTCGCCCAATGCCGACAGGATGGGCAGATTCTTGGGACTCCAATACCTGGCCTCGAAGTGGCCGTCGGGCCTGCGAATGTCATACTTCTGGACCGGCATCGTGTCCGGCCGCCGCGTTTGCAATACGCGATCAAGGGAAGCGCGCAGGTTACTCGTGCCGGTGGCGGCGGGATCATCCGGATTGTCGGGGAACACTTCGAACAACCCGCGGCCGAGAGTCCCGGGCGTCGTGTGCGTCGCGCGCCAGCGGGCCTGGGTCGCCGCGACCATCGTGTACCGCGGCGCATCGGGCAGGAGCACCAGTAGCACTTCCGGCGACTCCTCGAACAGCAGTCGAAAGTCGAGTCCGCCGTCCGAATCGGGTGGCGAGTTCGCGGCTTCCGCGCTGATCGCTTCTAGTATCGTCGTCGACTTGTGCATCTCCTCACCGTCCGCTGATCGCGCTTCCGTTCCATCCCGCCAGCGCCGCGCCCTCATTAAAGAAGCGGAATCCCCGTCGCCAAATTCTCGCACGCCTGACCGGGTCTTAGACGGTCACACGAACAATCCCCATCCGCCTTGAACTGCCGAGCTGCCCAGAGCCCAGGCTACGCTTCGCTCGCCAGAGCGCATCTAACTTCTGCGATCTTGATTATATGTTTATGATTATACTTATAAAAAATAGTGTATTAGTGGAATGAATATCGCGCCCCGTGAGCTGCGGAAATCAGTGCCGCCGAGTGTGCCTTTCCAGCCCCCGTCTAGCTCGCCGCGTAGCCCACGGTCTGTGCGAAGGTCACGAACTGCTGATCGGGCAGCTTCATGGTCTCGGCGAGCTTTATGTAGTCGACCGCGCCCCGAAACACTGTCCCGAGTCCCTCGGACGCGCAGAAGAGATAGACATTCTGGCCGATGAAGCCGGTATCGACCGAGCAATACAGTCGGCGCTCGTCGGGCTTGAGCTCCGGCATGCGCTCGCCATGAGCGACGTAGATCAGATTGAGTGGCGCAACGCCGACAAAATCCTGCAGCCCCGTTTGGCCGCGAATATCCGCCGATAGCTGGCGAACGAGCTGGTGTTCCTTCGGCTCATAAAGCCATACCCCGTCGGCCATTGCCGCGTAGATGTCGATCACCATTACGTGACGCCAATAAGGTGCCGTACGATCGCCACTCGGACGATTGATACCGAAGGCCGCCCACAGCAGATCCGACAGCGTTTGAGGCGCTAGCGGTCGCGCGGAATAGGCGCGTGTCGAATGGCGCAGATTCATCGCCGATAGTACGGGTTGGCCGCCTTCGCGACGGGGCGCGGGAAGTGCCATGGTCTTATCCTGCGCGCCGAGCGCTCGGGCGGCCGCCCCCGCCACCGCGCCCCCAAGTATCCCTGCAACAGCGTCTCGTCGGTTCATCGTCGTCACTCCCGGTGGACTCATCGATAGGGTCATTGCAATCTCGCGCAGGTCGTGAGTTCTGTCTGCAAACTGCGATGACCTCATATCGGCAAACGATGTCGACAGCCAGGCTACTTAAGGATGGTCGTGTGTATAGCCCTCGCAATCAGGAAGAGCAGAATAGCCAGGGCTAGCATGAGCCAAATATGTCGCGTCTTTACCTTCACCAGCCCCCCCTTCATCACGATATGGTCGTTACACCGGGTTGCGCGACGCGCGCTCGCCCGAAACCTAATCGGCTCTTATTGTTTCATGTGAAAAACCATGAGTTTGTTGCCGTCGAGATCGCGAAAATATGCCGCGTAGAAGCCGGAGAGCTCGTCCCCGCGAACGCCGGGCGGCCCCTCATCTTTTCCACCAAGCTTCAGGGCCAATGCATGCGCCTTGTCGACGACCGCGCGATTCGAGGCAGCAAAGCTTATCTGTACGCCGTTACCACTCGTGGCCTCACCCTGGAACGGTAGGCCTATGATGAACATACCGCCTTCAGGGCCCTGATAGCATACCGCATTGTTGATTTCCATGACGCGGCGAGCATTGAGCAACTCCGCGATGGCGTCGTAGAACTTCGTTGCACGCTCCAGATTTTTGGTGCCGTATCGGGCGACTGTCAGCATTTGTTGCCTCCTGATTTAGTCTCTTAACCTAGAAAATCGGCGGGGTACCCACCCACAATATGCGGAGCATTTTCTTGCTCACGTTGGCCATTTTGTACGGATGGCGTTGATCGAAGTGCACACTATCCCCATTGCCTAGTATGAATGTCTCACGGCCCAGCGTCACGGATAGTTTCCCGTCGAGGACGTAATAGAAGCCTTCTCCTCCACGAGTAGTGGTGGGCGTGGACGTCTTCGGAGGAATCGTCATCAGGAGAGCCTCCATCTGCCGCTCGCCATGTTTGCCCGTCAGGCGTTCATAGCGAATTGCATTACCCATATCGAGCAGCTCGGGGTCGGAGGCGCGTCGCACTACTTGGCTGGGAGGTGGTGGGCTGATGAAGTAATGAATGTCCACTTCAAGCGCCTGTGCGATTGCGATCAGTGATGTGAGCGAGGGCATCGTGTGATCGCGCTCGACTTGCGACAGGAACGGCGCGGACAATCCCGATTTATCCGCCAGTTCCTGCAGGGTCAATCCCAAGCGTTTTCGCCGGGCGCGTAGCGCGGATGCAATGGGCAAGGCGCCGGGTCTCACGACAGACTTTGGCAGTTTGGACGTAGCGGCCAACATATTTATCTTCCTGAGTCGGTTCGGCCCATCGCCCGCGCTTGCGCGTTCAATGAATTCTCCATGAAAGCGCCGCGAGTTGCGAATTGGGTGCCAGCCCAATGTCGGCATGATGCTCTGCTGAACTACTCCAATCAACTATTGTTGAGTAATCAAATATATTTGATAACATTAGTTGAGACGATCGGCCGTCAGTGCCGATCGCGCTGAATACTTAAAAAGAGGGATGCCCATGGCTAGCGAAAAATCGCGAATCACCTGCGTTGCCTTGCTCTGCTGCGGATCGTCTCTCGTAGGCGTCGCCGGCGTTGCGACGGCTCAGCAGTCCCGCTCCGATACGGGGCAGCTCGAGGAGATCGTCGTCACCGCCGAGAAGCGCGAGTCGACCATCCAGACGACGGCCATCAGCCTGACGGCGGTCTCGGGGGCGGATATTGTAAACCGCGGGTTTACCGACCTGGCCTCCCTCATGCAGACCGTGCCCGGAGTCTCGCTGCGCACCAGCGGTCCTGGCATGACGGAATTCGAAATGCGGGGCGTCGCCTCCAACGGCGGCAATTCCCCGACGGTCGGCTTCTATTTCGACGAGACGCCGCTGACGGCGCCGGCCGCGACTAACGAGGGCAAGATCGTCATTTCACCCGATCTCTACGACCTCAATCGGGTCGAGGTCCTGCGCGGCCCGCAGGGCACGCTTTACGGTTCGGGCTCCATGGGCGGCACCATCAGAGTCATCCCGAATGCGCCGAACCCCGAGGCGTTCGAGGTCTCGGGCGAGGCGAAATTCGCCGACACCGACCACGGCGGCTTCGATCACGGCGAGAACGCCATGATCAATCTGCCCTTCTTTAACGGCCTTGCGGCACTGCGCATCGTCGGCTCTTATTCATACGATGCCGGCTGGATCGACCGGGTGGTGATCGCCCCCGGCGAGTTTCCGCTCGCGACCAACGGTTTCACGACCCGCGGCAATGTGCTCGCGGCTCCCATCGCGACCGAGTATCACGACGTCAACGACGTTGAGAAGACCACGGTGCGCATCAGCGCGGTATTCAAGCCGATCGAGGGGCTTACCATCACCCCCTCATACTTCTATCAGAAGATGCGCGCAGGCGGCTTGCCCTATATCGATAGCGTCCCGGGTACGGACGCGCATTACCAGCCGTTCGACATTCCCGAGAACTATCGCGACGAGTTCCATCTCTCGGCGTTGAGCATCAAGTACCACACTGATATCTTCGAAATCAGCTCGGCGAGCGCCTATTGGACTCGGCACGAGCCGCTCATTCAGGACGCCTCCGAGTCATGGTCGACGGCCCTCGGGCTCCCCTCGTACGGCCCGGGCAACGGCGGGATCGGTGCGGCCTATGCAGATGAGGACAACCAGTCGCATCAGACCACCGAGGAGCTGCGTATTTCATCCGTGGGCGATACGCGCCTCAAGTGGCTGGCCGGCTATTTCTACTCGGACTTCGAATCCGGCTGGGACATCATCTTTCCGTCACAGACAGGGGTGGAAGTTTTCGGCACGTCGAACAGTCTCTTCGACTACTACAGCCCCTTCAAGATCCTGCAGCAGTCGGTATTTGGCGAAGTGACCTACAACATCACCGAGCCCTTCGCCGTCACGGTAGGCGCGCGCCGTTATCACTATGACGCGCCCGTCGGTCTCGACCAGTACGGCGCGCTGCTAGGCTCGCTCACGCCGGCGTTCACCAGTACCTCGGAGAACGCGCAGGGCGTCACCCCCAAGGTGTCGCTTTCTTACCAGTTCGACAAGGATCTGCTCGTCTATGCCACGGCTGCGAAGGGTTTTCGCCCCGGCGGCGGGACGGGCCCGGTACCGACCACAGGGCCGAAAGGAGTGAACTGCGAGCCTCAATTGCAGGTGGAGTACGGCTCCACGGGGTTCGTCAACGGACCGATCTCATTCAACTCCGACAGCGTATGGAGCTACGAGCTGGGTGAGAAATGGCGCTCGGCCGACGGGCGCTTCAGCGTCAACGCCGCGGGCTACTACGAGAGCTGGGTGGGCGTGCAGCAGGTTAATGCGCTCTCCACCTGCGGCTACGTGTACACGGCGAATGTCGGCGATGCGCATGTCAAGGGCGGTGAGATCGAGGTGCGTGCGATCGTCGTGCGCGATCTCGAGGTCTCGGGGAGCGTCACCTATTCGCAGGCCTCGCTTTCGAGCGCGACGCTCATCGATTCGGGCTTCAATCCGGGCACGCCGATCCAGCAGGTGCCGAAATGGAGCGCCTCGGCTCAGGCTGCCTACCATCACGATCTGACGGACAATCTTGCGCTTATCGCGCGCGCCGAGTCGAACTACGTCGGCAGCCGCACGGACGAGACTTACGCCACCAACACGCTGCCCTCGTACGATCTCACCAATATCCGGGGCGGGCTCCAGGGCGAGCGCTGGTCCGCGGTCGTCTTCGTGAACAACGTTGCCGACAAGCGTGCGCTCCTCAACAACATCACGCAGGATGCCGAGAATCTGGCGGACTTCAACCGGGTCGCGGTGAGTCAGCCGCGCACCGCGGGCATCGATCTCAACTACAAGTTCAAGTAGGCGCGCACGCCGCCGGGCTCGACCCGGCGGCGAGGCCGCGCCGAGCCCGTGCAGGGTTCAGCGGCTCGCGGCGGGGATGGCGCGCACCGGCAACGGCACGTTGCAGAGGTCGATCGTCCCCGGGTTGTGCTTGAACCACGGCTCGTGCCGCTCGCGCCGTTGATCGAGCACGGCGCGGAATGTGGCGCTGTCGGTGCGCAGCACCTCGATCGGCGTGCGCTCGGCTTCCGGCACGTCGGAGGCGACCCGCATCGAGCTGATCGGCACCGGCGGCTCCGCGGCGACGTAGAAGCCCATTTCGCCGCTCCCGCGCGGCAAGGTGGAGAGGAGCTCCATGCCCTTCAGCACCCGGCCGACCAGCGCCACATTGAGGTCGAGTTGCCGTGGCGCGTTGCCGATCACCGCGTACATCTCGGCGCCGGTGCTCTCGGCCGGGTCGTCGCGGCCTGCGCCAATCATGCCGTAGCAGTGCGCGAGCCACACCGCATGGGTGCGCGGATCGCGGCCCGCCGGAAACCCATCCAGGAATCCGACTTCCTTCGCATATAGATCGCGGTCCGGCAACCCCTCGAAGCGCGTTGCGGCGCCCGCATCGGCGGTGAATTCGACCGACGGGCGCACGCTCGGCGATAAGGGGCGGCGGTGACTCTCATCGTCCCACTGCACCACGTAGTTGTCCTGCACGCGGATAATGGCGAGGCCGTCGAAGTAATGCGCGCGCGCCAGCGCTTTGATGTTGGCGGCATGCTGGGGCACGACCCGGGTCGCGAGCTCGATTACCACCCGCCCACGCGGCAGCTCGAGATACAGGGTGTCCTCGGGACTCGGCACGCGCCAGTCGGCGGCCGGCGATCCCGCGAGCAAGTCCGCCACGGTGACGGGCTTTGCCTCGACGTCCGGCGGTGACGCGAAACCGAGCCCCATCACTCCTGCCGCGAGCGCCGCCGCCGCTGCGCGCAGTCGCGCCGCCGTCATGGTGCTCCCGCTTGCTTGGCTGCGGGCTCAGGCTCGGCCGCGGCAGCTTTCTCCACCCCGCGCAGCATCCGATCGAGCACCGGGCGATCGAAGTAGCGCCCCGCGAGCACGACGCCGCGAATCTTTTGCGTGTTGGCAATGTCCTCGAGCGGGTTGGCATCGAGCAGCACAAGATCGGCGAGCTTGCCCTTCTCTACCGTGCCCAAGTCCGCGGTGCGACCCATGAACTTCGCCGGATTGAGTGTCGCCGTCTGCAGGGCCTGCATCGGGGTGAGACCCGCTTGCTGAAACAGCACCAGCTCCTGGTGCAAGCTGAAGCCCGGGAAGATGTGCACACCCGCCGCCGTGTCGGTGCCGGCCATGAACGGCACTCCGGCGCGGAACATGGCGAGCGTCATGTCGAGCTCCATCTGCACGAATTTCTTGCGCACCGGGAGGGGGTCCGTGTCCATGTCCTTCTTGATGTCGCTCACGAACATCGGCCAGGTATGATCCTTCCACGAGCGTGGCGCATATTTGGTGAGCGGATCGTGGCTCAGGTCGATGTCATCGACCAGCCACTGCCCGCGCTCCCATACGAGCGTTGGCACCTGCCAGGTCTGATTCTTCGCCATCAGCGCGATCAGCGTCTTGGCGCGCAGCGGGTCATAGGTCTTGACGTTGAGGCCGAGACCCTTCGGACCCTTGATCAGCTGGTCCTCGATGGTCGAGCAGCCTTCGAAGATTCCGGTGAAGTGCTCGATGCTTTTCTGTCCGGCGTTGGACGCCTCCGAGGCGCGCACTGCGTCCGGCACATGCCCCACGAACACGATGCCGAGCTTCTTCGCCTCGTCCGCCGCCGCGAAGTACCCGTCACGCGGAATGAGCGACTGAATCTTGATGAAATCAACGCCCTGAGCCTTGAGATCATGGACCACCTTGCGTCCGTCTGCGGCATTCGCCACCGGCGCGGAACTTGGGAAACGGGGCACCGGACCGTCCAACATGGGACCAGCGATGATCATGCGAGGCCCGAGGAGCCGCCCGGCAGCGATCTCGGCGCGCCATACCTTGAGTACGGCGAGATCCCCACCCATGTCGCGTACGCCCGTGACGCCGTTCGCGACGAACAGCGGCAGCACGACTTTCTCGTTCCGCGGTAGCCAATCGCCGAAGACTTCGTGGACGTGCATGTCCCAGAGCCCGGGTATCAGGTATTTTCCCGAGCCATCCACGGTCTTCGCACCGGCGGGTGCATGCACCGCATCGCTCTTGCCGAGCTCGACGATGCGCCCGTCGGTGACGATGACGGTCATGTCCGCCTGCGGCGGTGAACCGGTCGCGTCGACGACGTTGACGTGGTTGATCGCGAGCGTGGCGCCCGAGGCGCTCCACGCGGCGAACCAGCTTGCGAGTACGAGGCCGGCCGCGGACAGTCGTCTCATTGTGGGGCTTCCTATTGTGTGTGCGATGCAATGTCGCGCTGCGATTGTCATGCAGCCGCTGCAGGTTGAGCAATGCCGCCGACACGCGTCGGTCTACCGCCTATCGCTTAGATACGCCACCGCGCCTAAGTTATTGATTTCTTAAGTGGCCGGCGAGTTGCGGCCCTTTTCTGATTCGCGGCTCGACTCCAAGTCACTCAGGTAATGCGCCGTGCCGCTGTTCCCTGAGCGCCTCGCTTCGCGTTTATCGCTGTAAATGACCGTGACTCACCCCAAACTGCACACCCAGCGGGCTGCCAATTCACCTCAAAACGCCACGGGGGCGACTCGCTTGATCACGACTGTGTAGGCGAGAACGCCTAAGAGCGTTACGGCTGCCGCAATGGCAAAGGGCCAGAAAAAGTTGTTGCTGCGATGGATGAGGAAACCGGTAATGAGCGGTGCCAAGACCCCCGCCGCGTTTGCGCAAAGATTTTGAATCCCCATCCACTGTCCCGCGGCGCGCGGTCCACCAAGCGTTTGAGTGAAAGACCAGAAGAACGCGGAAAACAGAATCCCCAGCTCAGAATTTGAAAGCCCGAGTTCCTTCTGCAACAGCGGACTCGCCGTTGCGAGGTTGCCGCGATCGAAATAATTGATGAATACGGCGCCGGCGAGCAGCAAGACGATTGGGCGTGTCTGCAGGGAGCGCGAGGCTGCTGGCAATTTCATTCCGCATCGTTGGTTGGTACATCCCCGGCAACGCAGTCCCTGGCTCGTGACCCTTTAGCGAATATGCCCCGGCGCAGGACGCGGCTCCATTCAATGGCGAAGCGCTCGGCCAGCGCGTGACTGTCCCCGTCCTTTTTCTGCTCGCCCAGCATGACTATCGTAGATATGGTGCCGAGCATGATGTACGTCATGATCTCGACATCTATGTCCCCTCTCGCCTCTCCGTTAACCATGAATTGCCGCAGCATCTTTTTGACCAACTTGAACAACGGATGATTGGCGTCGAGATCTTTGCCGGTCATTGCGGAAACGACCATGAGTTTCGAGGCTTCGAGATTCTCCAAAACGAGTTTGGTGGTATCCAAAACATGTTCGTGAAGCGATGCGCCTCTTAGACTCTTGACGCTCTCTTGCAGCCGATTTGAGATCCAGCTGTTGGCTTCGCGCAATAAGTGGTCGCGATCTCTGAAGTGAAGATACGCAACTCCCCGGCTCAGATTGGCCTTTTGAGCGGCTTCCTTGAGCGACACCGCCTCCGGCCCTTTGTCCGCGACCAAATCGATCGTCGCTCGAAGTAACTTTGTGCGCGTCTCGGCCGGGTTACGGGTGCGCTGCTTTTTCGCGGACGCCATGGTGGTGCGGGACTTCTTTAGGGCTTTCACGATACTTGGTGAATGCCTGGCGTCGCTTCTCGCTGGGAACTTGCGATTGGATGACATTAGCACTAATGTACACGCGTGTCTATGCGTCGGACCGCGCGTCACTTAAAGGGTGAAGCGTTGGGTCGTATCATCCGTCTGAGGGGGATTATATGAATATGACCGGCGAGCAGCGCATCCCGGCGTCCTGTCAGAAAGTGTGGGAAGCGCTCAACGATCCGGAGATTCTCCGCGTGAGCATCCCTGGATGCGAAAGCCTCGACAAAGAGTCAAATGATCGCTTCACCGCCGCGTTGCAGGTGAAAGTCGGCCCGATCGGCGCGCGCTTCAAGGGCGTGATTGCTCTGACGGATCCCGTTCCACTGAAGGGCTACACGCTGACCATGGAAGGCAACGGCGGTATGACCGGTTCCGTCAAGGCGATCGCAAAGGTCAGGCTCCGTGAGGAGGCGGGCAGCACAGTAATTGTCTACGACGTCGAATCGCAAATTGCGGGCCGGATGGCCCAACTGGGCGGTCCAATCATCGACGCCACGGCCAGACAGCTTGCCGGAAAATTCTTTGCTCGCTTCGGCGAAATTGTCGGCGGAATATCGCAAGACTCCGCTCGCGTAAAGGAGACCCCCTCGCCGGCCGTCTCCGCGAGTTCATCGGCCTACCTGCCTGGGCGAGCACCCGCACTGTCGGGCTCCTTACCAATAGCGTGGATACTCGCCACCGTAGTCGCAGTCCTTGCGGGCTTTCTTATCGGTCGAAGTCACAGCGATGCCGGCTCGGACTGGGCAGGAGTTGCGATCGGGCTTTTGGTAATTGTCGTCGCGGGCGCTGCGTTCGAATACGGACGTCGAGCGGCGGCCCCGTTAGTGATACTCGACCGCGAGATGCTGCGGCAACTGATGGATCGCGGGAATGAAGCCGGCCCCGTTTGACTACCTTGCGCCCGCGACCATCGAGGAGGCCTGCGGCATCCTCACTGAGGCGGGGGGCGGTGCGGCGGTGCTGGCGGGTGGACAGACGCTGATGCCTCTCCTGAATCTGCGCATGAGTCAACCATTCGTCGTCGTCGACATCAACAATATCCCGGAGCTCACCGGTATCGTTCGCGCCAATGGCCACACGCGCATCGGACCCATGACGCGGCAGTACGAGGTGATCGCGAGTGAGGTGCTGGCGCAGAAACTGCCTGTCCTGGTACAGGCCATGAGACACGTCGGGCACATCCAGACGCGTAATCGGGGCACGATTGGGGGCTCCGTCGCGCTCGGGGAGCCTGCGGCGGAGATGCCTGCAACCGCGGTGGCGCTTGGCGCCTCGCTCGAGGTGCGCTCGAGTCGGGGCATGCGGCATATCGCGGCCGGCGATTTCTATCTGGGTCCCTATGCAACTCTGCTGGAAGCCGATGAGTTGGTCACAGGGATCTCCTTTCCAGACTGGCCGGATAGGCACATCACACTGTTCCGCGAGGTGGCGCAGCGTCCGGGAGATTTCGCGCTGGTCGGCATCGTGGGTGCCCTGACCGTCGAGAGCGGCAAGATCGCCCGCGCCGGCATTGCCTGGTTTGGGATGGGACCGACCCCCATCAGGGCCAAAGCCGCCGAACAAATGTTGCTCGGCCGATCGCCGGATGGGGTTGACCCGCAAGCCGTGGCCGAACGCGCCGTCGCCGACACCGCGCCCTTCGACGATCAGCACGCGAGCGCCGAATACCGCCGCACGGTCGGGCGACGCATCTTCGCCCGCACGCTGCGCGAAGCGCTCGAAATCAGAGAGGTCACATGAGCAAGCACCGCATCGAGATGATCATCAACGGCCGCCGGCACGCCAACGACGTCGACGCGCGAGTCAGCCTGTCGGACTTTCTGCGTGACGACGCCGGCTACACCGGTGTTCATGTCGGCTGTGAACACGGCGTTTGCGGCGCTTGCACGGTCATCGTCAATGGCAACGCCGTGCGTAGTTGTTTGATGTTGGCGGTGCAGGCTGATGGTGCGCAGGTCATGACGGCGGAAGGCCTCGCCGCGCCGGATGGCACGTTGCACCCGATACAGAAGGCGCTCCTCGAGGAGCATGCATTGCAATGCGGCTTCTGTACGCCCGGCGTGGTCATGACGCTCGCTGCGCTGACCAATGATCCGCAAAGGCCGAGCGCCGAAGAGCTCCTTGCCGCCCTCGCCGGCCATGTCTGCCGCTGCACCGGGTATCAGGGTTTACGCCGCGCGGCAAGGAAGCTCGCGGCTCCCGGGACGGCAATAAAAGCATGAGCGCCCCTGCCATCGGCACGGGACGGTACATTGGCCGGCGCGTGCCTCGCAAGGAAGACTCACGCCTGCTCACCGGCCGCGGCCAGTTCGTCGACGACATCGCGCTCCCCGGTATGCTGCATGTCGCCTTTGCCCGCAGCACCATTGCTCGAGGAAAAATACTCTCAATCAACGTTCAGAGTGCGCGTGAGGTTCCCGGCGTCCACGCCGTCTTCACCCAAGAAGACTTGGCCCGCTTCCAGGTCGAGATGCTGAGTTTCTTCTTCATAGCACCGCAAGTGGAGATCACGCCGCTTGCCAACGGTCGCGTCGCCTATGTCGGTGAGCCGGTGGCCCTCGTCATAGCCGACGACCGTCGCACTGCCGAAGATGGCGCTTCGCTGGTCGAGATCGTGTACGCGGAGGAAGACCCGGTCGTCACCATTGCCGATGCCCGACGCGGGCCGCCGGTGCATGCCGGGACCGATAACAACATCGCGGCTCAAATGGGAGAAGAAGAGATCGATGAGGAACTGCAGGCGCGACTGACAAGCGCTCCGCATCTCATCACTCACAAGGTGATTCACCAACGTATCTCACAATCTCCGATGGAGACCCGGGGAGTCGTCGTTACCCGGGACGGCACCGAGGAGCTGACGCTCCACATCACATGCCAGAGTCCGCACGTGGTCGCCCGCTGGACATCGCTCGCGCTCGGTCTCCCGCAAACGGCGATTCGGGTCATCGCCAAGGACGTGGGCGGAGGATTCGGCCTCAAAAATCACCCCTGGAAGGAGGAGGTGTCGGTGATCCTCGCCGCGCTGAAGCTCGGTCGGCCGCTGAAATGGATCGAGGATCGTTACGAGAATCTGATCGCTGCGAACCAGGCGCGCGAGGCAGAAATGACCCTCAAGATCGCGTTCGACGCGGACGGGAAACTCATCGCCTCGCACGGGGATTACAGTTGCAACATCGGCGCGCATCCGCAGTTGGCGGATTGCAATATCGCGGTCCACATGTTCATTTGGGCCGCCTACAAGATGCCTATATATGGCTTTCTGTCGCGGGGCTGGTACACCAATACGGTGGGCCTTGCGGCCTATCGGGGCCCCTGGGCGATGGAATCGCTGATCCGCGAAACCGCGCTCGATGTGGCCGCTCGACGCATCGGCATCGACCCGGTCGAGATTCGCCGCCGTAATCTCGTAAAACTGAGTGACCAGCCGACCACCTCTTGCATGCAGATTCCGCTCGAGGACATCACGCCCGCCGAATGCCTGGACAAGCTGCTCGAGAAATTCGATGTGGCCGCTTTCCGCCAACAGCAACAAGTGGCGCGTAAGGAGGGGCGTTATCTCGGATTGGGTATCGCGACGTATGTCGAGCCGACGGGAAGCGCCGGCACCATCGTTACGATGACCGGCGAACTCGCCCAGGTCCAAATCGAGCCGACGGGCAAGGTCACCGCAATCATGAGCACGCATTCCCAGGGTCACGGCACGGCAACGACCATGGCGCAAGTCATTGCCGACCGGCTCGGTGTGGCATACGAGGACGTCACCGTTTTCGAGGGGGACAGTTCTCGCGGAGGTTTCTCTCCCGGCGCAGCAGGTAGCCGCCAAGGCGTGATCGCGGGCGGCGCAGCCATCATGGCTTCGGAGTTGTTGGTTGCCAAGGTGAAGCAGCTCGCCGCCCATTTGCTCGGTAGCTGTCCCGCCGCCATCCGCATCGAAGAGGGCATGGTGCATGTCGAGGGTGCACCGGAGAAATCGTGTTCGCTGCGCTCGATCGCTGAGATCGCCTATGGTGAGCCTGACCGTCTGCCGCCCGGACTCGAGGCCGGTCTCGAGGCGCAGTACCGCTACCAGCCGCCGCCGATGACTCTCGCGAGCGCTGCCAACGCCTGCGTTGTCGAGGTGGACACCGAGACCGGGTTCGTGAAGATCCTGCGCTGGATCTCCTCGGAGGATTGCGGCATCGCCATCAATCCCTCAGTGGTCGAAGGTCAGATCGCGGGAGGGCTCGCTCAGGCAATTGGCATGGTGCTGCTCGAGGAGATGGCCTTCGATGCGCGCGGCAACCCGATGGCAGCGACCTACAAGGACTATCTGCTGCCGAGCATTTCGGACGTTCCGGACTTTGAGTTTGTGCACGCCAACACGCCGTCGAAATCGGTGGGCGGGATGCGCGGCGTCGGCGAAGGCGGCGCAATTATCGGGCCGCCGACGCTGGTAAACGCCATCGCCGATGCGCTCGCACCGTTCGGCGAAGTTCCCGTGGAATTGCCGCTGACGCCGACGAAGCTTCTCAGCGTGATCGAGGGGCGGAACCTCGTAAGCGCGGTTGATCACATCAGCCTAAAGGCCGCAAACGAAACGGCGGCCGCCGGCACCGGCATTGAAGCCTCGCCTCCGCCGCCAGCCCCTCCCGATAAAGCGCCTATCGACGGCGACTGGAACATGGTGCTTGCCCTGCCCATGGGTGCGCAGACCATGAAAGGTCATTTTGAGACCCGGGGTAAATCGCTCAGCGGCTACCTCCGCAGTCCTCAAGGGCAGCAGGCGTTCACCGGGTCGGTGGAGGGCAACCATCTGAAGTTCGACCTCAAGGTCGAGAAGCCGATGAAGATCACGCTCAAATATGACATTACAGTCGAGGCTGACAGGCTTACCGGCAAGGTCAAGATGGGCATCTTCGGCTCCGCCAAAGTGACCGGAGAGCGAGCATGAACACAGACTATACGGCAGCGAGGGGGACATAAATTGGCGCATAAATTTGCATGGCGGCTCGAGGTAGCAACGCTCGTCACGCTGCTCCTGATGGGCGAGCTGTTGGCGAGCACCGCGGTCTTCGCTGCGGCGCAGGCCTCACCGGTGGGCGCAGGTACTGAATGGCACACCGTGAACGCCGATAGCGACGAGACGGGATACAGTCGCCTCGATCAGATCGGTACAGCGAACGCCGCGCGACTCGGCCTCGCCTGGTACGTCGATCTTCCGGGCGAATCGAGCCTCGAGGCCTCACCCATCGAAGTCGGGCGCACCCTCTACTTCACCGGATCCTACGCTACGGTGTACGCCCTCGATGCCGTCAGCGGCAAGCGGGTGTGGGAATTCGAGCCGAAGACCTGGGAGCATAACCCGTCCAAGATGCACTATAACTTCAGTGCCAACCGCGGCGCCGCTTATGCGGACGGCAAGATTTTTTCCGCCGCGCTCGACGGCCGGCTCTTTGCGCTGGACGCGAACAGCGGCCGGGTCATCTGGAGCGTCGAAACCACCGACCCGAAGAATGGACAGACAATCACGGGTGCGCCGAGGGTTTTCAACGGCAAGGTGATCATCGGTCAGGCCGGCGCCGACTTCGGTATGCGTGGATATGTCACGGCTTACGACCAGCAAACCGGCAAGCAGGTGTGGCGCTTCTATGTCGTCCCCGCGAGCACTGAAGAGAACAAAGGCGATCCCGCCATGGAGGCTGCCGCCAAGACCTGGAGCGCGGATTTCTGGAAGAAGACCGGCGGAGGCGGCGGCCCGTGGGACAGCATCACGTTCGACTCGGAGCTCAACCGCATCTATATCGGCACCGCTAATGCGTCGCCTTACGATGCCGAGGCGCGCAGTCCCGGCGGTGGAGACAACCTGTACACGGCGTCCATCGTCGCCGTCGATGCAGACACCGGCAAATATGCCTGGCACTATCAGATCAACCCGCGCGACAGCTGGGACTACGATTGCACGCAGCAGATGACGCTGGCAACGCTGTCCATCGACGGCAAAAGCCGCAAGGTGTTGATGCAGGCTCCGAAGAATGGGTTTTTCTATGTGATCGATCGCGAGACCGGCAAGGTCATTTCTGCCGACAAATTGGGCAAAGTGACCTGGGCGGATCATATCGACCTAGCGAATGGACGCCCTGCGGAGAATCCGAACGTCCGCTACGAGACGGGACAGTCCATCATCTATCCCTTCAATTCGGGGCTGCATAGCTGGATGCGCATGGCCTACAGTCCGGCGACGCAGCTCGTGTATGTGCCAACGATGCAGATGGCTACCCGGCTTCGCCGCGGTGCGCCGCAAGACGATGACTTCAATGTCATGGGTCTGAATGTCGCGAGTGTCGGCGGAAATGCCGGCGACGGTAAGGGTAGTCTTGTCGCCTGGGATCCGGTGGCGCACAAGACCCGCTGGAGCGTGCCCATTGACACGCTGTGGAACGGTGGCGCGATGGCCACGGCAGGCAACGTCGTTTTCCAGGGCGCGGCGGATGGCTGGTTTTCGGCCTACGACGCCCGTAGCGGCACGCGGCTGTGGCATCAGAATGTCGGCATGGGTATCATTGCATCGCCAATGACGTATTCCGTAGACGGCACGCAGTTTGTAGCAGTTCTGGCGGGCTACGGCGGGTCGGCAGCCGTCCTCAGCGACATCATGAACGTTGGATGGAAGTATTCCGGACCGCGTCGGCTTTTGACCTTCGCGCTCGACAAAAAGGTGGCGCTGCCACCCTCCAAGCCCCCGACACTGACGCTAGCCGTGCAGGACAATCCGACGGAGGTCCTCGATCCTCAGCAGGTAGCGATCGGCAAGACCATGTACATTGCCTGTGCCGCCTGCCACGGGCGCAACGTCGTCGGAGTCGGCGGCCCTGCCCCGGACCTGCGCGAATCCACAATTCCACTCAACTCGGAAGCGTTCTGGTCCGTGGTTCACGATGGCTCTTTGATCCGAAGCGGCATGCCTGAATTCGCCATGTTCGGCAAAGCTCAGATCGAAGCTCTGCGTCTGTATGTCCGTTCGCGTGCACGAGTCAAGCTTGCAGAGCATTGATCTGGACCCTGAAAGGAGTAGGACCATGAGCAGTAATGACCGGCTGGCGGAACTTGAGCGCAAGGTCCGATACTTGACCGATCGTCAGGAGATTCTTGATTGCATCGTCCGTAACTCGCGCGGTAATGACCGTTTCGATGCCGAGCTGGTGGCAAGTTCCTACCACGCGGACGGGACCCACGAGATCGGTCGGAGCGCGATATCAGGGCAGAAATACGGCGAGCACGCAAACCATGCGCATGGCGCAATGTGTGAACAAAACCTGCATCACGTCACGATGCATAGCGTCCAGATCGAGGGAGATGTCGCGCATGCCGAGAGTTACGTGATCGGTCTCTTCCTCAATAAGGGAACGCAAACGTCCAAAATGCTCTCCGGCCGATATATCGACCGCCTCGAGAAGCGAGATGGAGAATGGCGGATCGTGATTCGCCGCGCGACGGTCGAGGTTATCTTGGAAGGCACCGCTGCCATGTTGAATACCCCGGCATTCCGGGAGCGTGGTTACCTTAAAGGCGGCCGGGACAAGAGTGATCTGTCATATGTCCGGCCGCTCGGACTCGAGGGCGGCGAGCGCTGGTAAAATCAGCTCCATCGGCCTCGAAGGGCATCGGCGTACGCTCCTCGCAACCTCTGGACGTGTGATCGATCTCACAATCCAGATGCGGCATGGGCCCGATGCAGCCCGCCGCTGCCGCCCGGCCCTAAACCTTCCATCTACAATGCCGTCTACTACCAAGGGATCCTTCAAGGAGTAGAAGCCTATGCCCGCTCCCCGCCCCCACCCACTGCGGGATCTGGTTACGACCCCACTCGCAACCGCGGTTGATACGGGGATCGACAAGATGCTGCATGCGGTACGCGAGCATCTGGGCATGGACGTCGCATTCCTGGCCGAGTTCCGGGGGAGCGACAGGATATTCCGGCATGTGGATGCCAAGACGGCCGCCCCGATACAGGCGGGCGATACCCTCCCCTTGGACCAAGGTTATTGCCAACGCGTGGTGGATGGGCGTTTGCCGCAACTCATCAAAGATGCCGCAGCCCACCCTGAGGCGGCGGCACTGCCTGAGACGCGCGCAGTCCCAATCGGCTCGCATCTCTCCGTGCCAATCCGCCTGAGCGACGGTCGGGTCTACGGAACGTTTTGCTGCTTCAGTTTCATGCCCGACGTCTCATTGACCGAGCGCGACCTGCAAATCATGCGAGTGTTGGCAGAGCTTCTCGCAGATCAAATCGATCAGGAGATGCACGCCGTTCGACTCAAGACTCAGCGGGTCGATGAGCTCATCGCACTCATGGATAGAGGCCAGCCATGCATCGTGTATCAGCCGATCTATGACCTCGAATCGCGGCGGCTGGCCGGCGTCGAAGCTCTCGCGCGCTTCAGCTCGACACCCCACGTGACCCCGGATGTTTGGTTCAACGAAGCCGCGGCCCTCGGAATGGGGCCGAAGCTCGAAGCCTGCGCCATCCGCACCGCCTTGGCTGCCCTCGGGACATTGCCGAACGATGTATACCTCGCCGTAAACGGCTCTCCGGGTTTGGTCATGAGCGGCGCGCTCCCGGAGCTGCTGCAGTCGGTCGACATCAATCGGGTCGTTCTCGAGCTGACCGAACACGCCTCTGTGATGGACTACCGGGAACTCACGGAAGCGCTCACACCGCTGCGTGCGCTCGGACTGCGCATCGCAATCGATGATGCGGGCGCCGGCTACGCCAGCATGCGCCACATCTTGAGTATCGAGCCGGACCTCGTAAAACTCGACATCAGCCTCACCCGTGGCATCGACGCCGACCGCAAGCGCCGCGCGCTCGCCTCCGCGCTCATCGCCTTCGCTCGAGAGACCGATGTAGGGATCGTCGCCGAAGGAGTAGAAACATCTGCGGAGCTTCTGACGCTTCAATCACTCGGTGTGAAGAGGGCCCAGGGCTTCTATCTGGCGCGACCCAGGCCGCTAGCGGAGCTGCCCGGAGCGATGACGCCGGCACAACCGATGGCAGCCCCGCCGCCGCGACGCAAGCGCGTTCTGTAACCATCGCACCGCTCGCGGTCGGGCAAAGCCGACTTTGGCCAGTCTATTGCACCGACCACTGCTGGCTGGGCGAGGATGTGCACGTTGCGAGGATCAGGGTAGCGTGGTCTTGGGCGCTCCCCCCGGCGACATCGAGGCACTTGCCGCCGAGACCGACGATCTGACCGTTCGCAAGCGTCCACTTCTCGCTGCTCCGTCCATTGCAATGGACGATGATGATCTGCGCGGCGTCGTTCGCAGCGCTGCCCATGATGTCCAGGCATACGCCCGACATTCCCGTGATCTGACCGTTCTCGATGGTCCATTGCTGGTTGGGGCTGCCGTGGCAATTGAAGAGCGACACCGGCGTGCCGTCGACTGTCAGCTGGTGCGGGATGTCGATGCACTCGACGCTGTTCGTAATCACGATCTGCGCCGCCCTCACCGGCGTCCACGTCAGAGCGATCAGCACGCCCGCCAAACCGACGGAGGCTCTCATCATGGCAATCCCCCGCACCTTAGCTCTCATGTTCACACCTCACAGCCATTACCGGATTGTCCACGTCTGGCTCGGGGTCGCCCGACATTCCGATAGAACGAGAGGCGTCAGATCGGCTGCGCCGCCATCCTTCGAGTCCAGGCACTTGTTCCCGAGACCGATGATCTGCCCGTCAATGACGCGCCACTGTTGACTCGGTCTGCGATTGCATGTGACGAGGATGATTGCCGCTCCATCGACGCCTGCGCTGCCCTGCACATCGAGGCAGCTGCCGTAGTTCTCGGCGATCTCGCCACGCCCGATGAACCAGCGCTGGTTGGGACTTCCGTGACATTGAAAGAGGACGATCGGCGTACCGTCTGCCGTGACCCCGTCTCGGACATCAATGCATCCGCCTGCGCTCGCTAGGATCTGCGCGCCAAGCACGGGGGTTGGATCCGGCGGCGCCACGTAGGTGGCTGCGCAGCCGGCCGCCGCGAGCGTCGTAATACTAAGCCCGAGGAGTCCCGCTGCCTTCGTTATCGTTGTCACGGCATGGCTTCAAGGTCAGTCCCAAACGGCGGCCGTGATCTTCCCATCCTTGTTCAGAATCAAAGTCAGGCGGTTCGGATTGGAATCGGCGCTCGGAATCCCTTCCGACGGACGGACGATGCGCGTCG
>Ga0187890_10000236_pt1 | contig 39257 bp, 32 predicted proteins | sample June2016WEW_21_1_FD_133005 | JGI IMG/M metagenome (GOLD analysis project Ga0187890, IMG submission 133005) | Peatland microbial communities from SPRUCE experiment site at the Marcell Experimental Forest, Minnesota, USA - June2016WEW_21_10 | ecosystem: Environmental > Terrestrial > Soil >... | reverse complement strand
GAAACGCACAATTTCTTTGCCGATCATGTGCACGTCGGCGGGCCAGTACTTGTTGAACTTGGTCGTGCCGTTGGAGCCATAGCCGAGCGCGGTAATGTAATTCGCCAGCGCGTCGAGCCAGACGTAGACCACGTGCTTGGGATCGTCCGGCACAGGAATGCCCCAGGAGAACGTGGAGCGGCTGATGGAAAGATCGCGCAGGCCGCCGCGCACGAATGAGAGCACTTCATTGCGCCGCGTTTCGGGGCGGATGAAATCGGGCTGCTCGGTGTAGAGGCGGATCAACTGGTCCTGGAACGCCGAGAGCTTGAAGTAATAATTTTCTTCGTGGACGGTTTCGGTCGGGCGGCCACAGTCGGGACAGGGAGCGCCGGGTTCCGCATCGACGTAAAGCTCGTCGGAAACGCAGTATTGGCCGGTGTAGGTGCCCTTGTAGATGTATCCGTTGTCACGAATTTTGCGCCACAACGCCTGCACACCTTGTTTGTGGCGCTCGGAGGTGGTGCGGATGAAATCGTCGGGGGTCAATCCCATGCGCTGCCAGAGGGCGCGGAATTCCGCGGAGATTTCATCGGTGAACTGCTGCGGCGTCTTGCCCGCAGCCTGGGCGGCGCGCTCAATCTTTTGACCGTGTTCGTCGGTGCCGGTCAGAAACCAGGTATCATCGCCCAACATGCGGTGGCGTCGAGCGATCGTGTCGCAGACGATGGTGGTGTAGGCGTGTCCAATGTGCGGATGCGCATTGACGTAGTAGATCGGAGTCGTGATGTAGAACTTTTTGCTCATTCCTGTGCCTTACCAGCCTGTGCGTTGCCAGAGAAAACTTGTCTGAATCTGCGTTCTTACGCTGCGTTCGTTGCATTCGATGTAATGTCGTTCACTTCGATTCCGATGTGCTGTAAGTGGTGCAACATGTGCGTGACGTAGTCCTCGAAGACGAACTGAAGCGTCAGCGGTTCAGAAGCGGCAACGGTTAGGGTCCGTGACCAGGCGGAATCGGGCACCGCTTCGGCGGCTGCCAGCAATTGGCGGTTGAGTGCCTGCCACACCTCGATCAGTTCTCTCCAGTCGCGGCGCTGGTAGGCATGCGCAGCCACCCAGCGATTCTGCTCGTAGCCGGGCATGGCCAGATTGTTTTCGAATTGCGCGCGAACGATCCGTTGATGATTGTTGGCGGCGGAGTCGAGCAGATGTCCCAGTTCTTCCTTTGGAGACCATGATGACGGCGTTGGGCGAGTTTCGACCTTGTCCTTCGGAAGCCGCTCGAGGCGGCTGGGCACGCGCTGCAACAAGTCGCGCAATGCGGTGAGTGCCTGCATACATCCTCCTGACTATGACTGAATCCGGGAATTGAATCATCATTTTCTGCTGCCGTTGGCGTAGGCTTGCACTGCTTCCTGGATCACTTTCTTCAGCGGTACGTGATGTGCTTCCGCCAGCGCCCGGCAGTCTTCGTATTCGGGCGCGTAGTTTGAGACTGTGCCGTTCATGTTGGCGATCTTGATCCGCACCGGACCCCACATTGTGTCGACCGTTTCCCAGCGTCGCGAAAGCGTCTGTCGCTGTTCCTCGCGGCGGCGCACGCCCAAGGTTGTGGTCTCGGCGAAAATCAACTTGGTCAAGCGATTCGCATCTTCTATTTTCGCCAGCACGGTGAGCAACGCGCCGGGACGGCTCTTTTTCATTTGCACGGGGACGCTGAACACATCGAGCGCGCCTTCGGCCAACAGGCGCTCCATGGCGTAGGCCAGCACCTGCGGGCTCAGGTCATCGAGATTCGCTTCGAGCACGGTGATTCTGTCGCTCGATGTGCCTGGCGAAGTAGTTGGCGATGTACTCGCGGCATCCGCCGGTAGAGCTTCTCCTATGGTTAGCCGTAGCAGGTTTGGATGCTCGGGGAAATCTCTTGTTCCCGCGCCGTATCCCGCCTTTTCGATCTTCATTGCTGGAAACGGGGCGAAGCGGGTGCTCAGCGTCTTCACGATCGCCGCGCCTGTCGGCGTCACCAGTTCGACCTGTGGTCCTGACGAATACACCGGTGCGTCGCGAAGTAACTTCAGCGTTGCCGGCGCGGGTACGGGAAGCGTTCCGTGCGCGCACTTGATAGTTCCGCCGCCCACGTTCAGCGGCGAGCACACCCATTCTTCGACCGCGAGAGATTCCGCTCCCACTGCGGCGCAGACAATATCAACCAGGGCATCGACGGCGCCGACTTCGTGAAAGTGGACGCGCTCGACGGGCGTGTTGTGAATCTCGGCCTCGGCCTTGCCCAGCGTGTCGAAGATGCGAATTGCGATTGCCTTCGCCGTGCCGCCGATCGCCGCGTTGTCGATAATTTGGCGAATGTCGTTCAGACCGCGAGCGTGATCGTGACCATGATCGTGCCCATGCTGCTCCCAGAAAACTTCGCGTGGCAGATCTTTTTCGCCGCTGGAGTAGACATCCACTTTGGTCGCGGAAATTCCACCACGCATCACCCGCTTAATCTCCAGCCGCGCACCGATATCGAGCGCCGCGACCGTGTCTTCCAAAAGCTTTTGAGACACTCCGGCATCCGCCAGCGCGCCCAGAAACATGTCGCCGCTGATGCCGGAAAAACAATCGAGGTAGGCTATGCGCATGGAAAAAATCGTCGTTGGTTGCTGGTCGTTAGTCGTTGGCAAAACCAGAGTCTGCGAACTTTGGAGGCGAACTGGCGTGGCTTCTAACGACTAACGACGATCGACCAACGACCGATCTCTCATCATAGGGAATGCTCTCCCCTCCGTCAAACCCGCCGCTCGTCGCGAATTTGTTAGAATCACTGTTTCTTCAATAAGTTAGAGGGCATCCTTGTATCGATCTCTGGAACGCCGACTGGTCGAGCATCTGCGCGAGTTTCTGCGCCGTACCTACGACCTGGAAATCGCGAACATCGTGGTGGAGCAGCCGCCGAAAATTGAGTTTGGCGAGTACGCGCTGCCGATTGCTTTCGAGCTTGCAAAGAAACTGCGCAAGGCGCCGCGCAAGATTGCCGAGGAGATCGTCGGCGGGATCGGTGCGATTCCCGGCTTTGAGAAATTCGAAGTGGCTGGCGCCGGATACATCAATGCTCGCGTCAACCGCGCCGAGTTGGCCACGGCTCTCGCCGTCGATGAGTCGCCAGCCGCCGATGTTTTACCCGGTAAAGTGCTGGTCGAGCATTCCAGCATTAATCCCAACAAGGCGGCGCACATCGGGCACCTGCGCAACGCCATTCTTGGCGACACATTTGTGCGCCTGCTGCGCTTTGCGGGCAGGGAAGTGGACGTCCAGAACTACATCGACAACACCGGAGTGCAGGTTGCGGACGTGGTGGTTGGATTCCTGCATATTGAGAAAAGGTCCCGCGCTCAGATCGAAGCGCTCGCTGCCGCGCCGCGGTTCGATTACGTATGCTGGGACCTCTACGCCCGCGTTTCGCAATGGTATGAAGAGGACAAGTCGAACCTGCAGGCGCGGGCTGCCATGCTGCGCGTGATTGAGGAAGGGAACAACGAAACGGCGGAGATTGCAGACTTGATTTCGATTGCCGTGCTTAAGCGGCATCTGGAGACCATGGACCGGCTCGACATTGAGTACGATTTCCTGCCTCGCGAGAGTGAGATTCTGCACCTGCATTTCTGGGATGCGGCGTTTACCAAGCTGAAGGAAGCGGGCGTTCTCACTTACGAGGCTGAGGGCAAGAATAAAGGCTGCTGGATCATGCGGCGTGCTGGAACGTCAAAGTCTGAAACCGCAGAGAACGCAGAGAACGCGGAGAACATCGAGATCAAAGAGGAGGACCAGAAAGTTATCGTCCGCTCCAACGGCACGGTCGGTTATGTCGGCAAAGACATTGCCTATCACATGTGGAAGTTCGGGCTGCTTGGGCGCGACTTTGGCTATCGGAAATTCTATCGCTATCCCAACTCCCACGACTGCTGGATCTCAACTACCAACGGCGAGCGAGATCATCCGCACTTCGGCGATGTGGCCGAGATTTACAACGTGATCGATGCGCGCCAGTCCGAAGCGCAGAACACGGTGATCGAAGCTTTGCGCGGACTTGGGCACGACGAAGCCGCTGATCGCTACACGCACTTCTCCTACGAGATGGTTGCACTTACACCGCGCTGCGCCGCTGAACTTGGCTACAACCTTAGCGAAGAAGATAAGGCGAGGTCGTGGATCGAGGTTTCCGGCCGCAAGGGCTTCGGCGTGAAGGCGGACGATCTGCTCGATGCTCTTATTACTTCGGCTGGCAAGGAAGTGGATGCGCGTCATCCCGAGTTGAGCGAAGCGGAGCGCGCCAGCATTGCTACGCAGATCGCGATCGGGGCGCTGCGCTACTTCATGCTGAAGTTCACGAAGCCCTCGGTGATCGCTTTCGATTTCAAGGACGCGCTGAGTTTCGAGGGGGACACCGGCCCCTACGCGCAGTATGCGGTGGTTCGCGCTTCCAACATTTTCCGCAAAGGTGGGTTGGATCCGGATGGCTACGGCAGAGACGCGGCGAGCCGCGTCTCCACAGAAGATTTCTCTAAATTCCTGAATGGCGAATCCGGCAATGACATCTGGGAGCTTTGGCTGGCGGCGGCGAAAACGTCTTACATCGTGAGCCAGTGCATTGCGACCACCGAGCCTGCTTACCTCGCCAAGCATGTTTTCCAACTGGCGCAGCTTTTCAGTACCTTTTATCACCGCTGCCCAATTCTGAGCGAAGCGGATGAGAGCCGGAGAAAGTTCCTGCTGGCAACCACGGCTGTGGTTCGCCGCGAGCTTATTCGCGTTCTCGCGGCCATGGGAATCAGCGTTCCGCCGGTAATGTAAGGCATTGGTTACGGCTTGATTACCAAGGCCTGACAACTCCGGCGCTCCCGGCGGCATCCTTCTAAATAGGGATAAATCAGGTGGGGAGAATTCAGATGATCAAGAACATCTTTACGACGGTGCTGCTGAGTCTGGCACTGACAACGTTGAGTACTGCCACCGTTGCGCCGGACGCTCCGCAGATGCCGCGTACTCTGGCCAACGCGCGCTTCGTATACGTTGCGGCCTACGATGGCGATCAGTTCGATCCCCAGTTGTTGCCCGATGACCGCGCCGCTATTGGTCGCGTCGAGGATGCGATCCAGAAGTGGGGCAAACTTGTTGTGGTGTATCGGCGTCAGGAAGCCGATATCATCCTGATGGTACAGTCTCGTCCGTCCGAGGATGTGCTGGCTGTCTATGATGCGCACAGCGGAGATGAGCGCAGCCGGCCTGCGCAGACTTATCTTTGGCGCGTGATGGGACGCGGCGGGTTGCAGAAGGGCGAGATGCCGCTGTTTTCGCAATTCGAAAAAGCCTGGGACAAAATCATCAATTGAGGCTGGCACATCTTCCTCTCCCACTTTCGCAGTCGACTGCCAGAGGTATATTGCTAGTCGATAGCGCAAGTAGTGGCCAGCGTCTATAATCCCGACGAGAAACCAAACAGTATAAAATTTCTACGGTTCATATCGCGATTGCCTGGGGCCGTGGTTCGTGTGCTTCCACAGCCAGGCTCTAAAACATTGATATGAAATGATTTAGCAGTTTGTTTTGAAAATGCTGGATGGCATCCCCCGTGCATTAAAAAGGGAGCGGGTCCGGTTCACAGATTTTTAGCGGGATCCGAAATAATTTCAGGACGGAGCAATATTTGGGGCAAGGAGCCCTCAACGCTTATGAATCGCACGTCATTTAAATTGACCCTAATGCTGGCGGCGACACTGGCCGCATCGCTCGGATGCACAACCAAGAATTACGTGCGTGAACAGACCACGCCGCTGATCAACAAAACGAATGAACTCGACGACCTGACCGCGAAGAATTCGAGGGACATCAAGGACGTCGATCAACGCGCGCAAGCCGGAATCCAGGCGGTGCAGGCGCAGGCAGCAGCGGTGGACCAGAAGGCTCTGGCCGCGGGCAGCGAAGCCGACAAGGCTCAACTGTCGGCGAACAGCGCTACCCAGCGAGTGGACATTCTGACCAACACTGTCATCAACCTCGACAACTATCGCCCGGTGGTAGAGACGGCGGTGCATTTTGGATTCAACAAGGACAATCTGACGAGAGAAGCCAAGGAAGCGATTGACCAACTTGCCGCCAGCGTTGCCACTACCAAGGGGTACATCATCACGGTCGAGGGCGCGACCGACTCGGTGGGCAGCGCCGATTACAACTACGATCTCAGCCAGCGCCGTGCCAATGCCGTGATTCAGTACCTGGCGGCGGAGAAGAGCGTTCCGGCGTACAAGATTTATCTGATCGGGCTGGGCAAGGATAAGCCGGTCGAGAGCAATCAGACTCGCGAAGGCCGCGCCAAGAACCGCCGCGTGGATATCCACCTGATGACCAACACTGGAGCCGGAACGACGACCCCAGCGCAGGCGCCCACGAGCAACCCGAGTCCGACGGCGAACGCGAATCCGCCGTCTCTGTAAGGAACTGGGTAAGGAACTCGGTAAGTAAGTCGGTAGGTGACCCTGTAACTATAAAGTTTGCCTCCTCCCCGGAGGACTTTGCCAAAACAGGCCGTCCCATCAGTGGGCGGCCTGTTTTTTTCTGGTTCGTGTCCGCGGTTTCTGGTCATCGGCCTTTCGCCCAGGACCGGGTCAACGAGCGTAAAGCCGATGTTTCGACAGCAACCCACGACAGAAATACTAGCGCCGGTGATGAAAATTGTTTCACATTGACGCGAACCGGGATTGGGGTGAGAATGGCGTACGTTTTTGGGGCCGAAAAAGGGAATTCCTGCTGTGTCTCTCGGACTCCTTCACGTCAAGCTGCTTCTTCTAGGGTTAGTGCCCTCGGATGAAAGGACTCCACAGGGCATTCCATGTTGTTTCACTTATGAGTGTGTCCAGATCGCAAAGGAGAAAGACATGACGCTTCAAAGATTGTTGAGAGGGTTGGCGGTCACTGCAGTGATCTCGCTGCTCGCTGTGGGAGGCTCTTCCGCCTACGCGCAGGCGGCAGCAACCAACGTGCCTGCCAGCATTCAATTTTCCCAGGACCTCGGTCTTGCCGATCCATCGATGGAGATCAACATCACGGTCCACTTCAAGCTTAACGACAAGGCCGCATTCGACAAAGCCGTTGACGCGCTTCAGGACCCCGCTTCGCCGACCTTCCACAAGTGGATGACCAAGGCCGATCTCAGGAAGTACGCGCCGGCAGAAAGCCAACGGCAGGCCGTTCGCAGGGAACTGGAGAGCCACGGTCTCACCATTCTGTCCACTGACCCCATCGGCTTCACCATCCGCGCCCACGGCACCATCGCCAATGTCGAGAGCGCCTTCAACACCGAAATTCACCAGTTCCAGCACAACGGAAAAGTCTTCCGCGCCAATGTCCGAAACGCCGGGCTTAACGGTGAGGCGGGAGACTATGTCTCCACCGTCGCCGGTCTGGAAAGCCACCAGGTGCGGCCGCTCTACGCGCGCGCTCTTAACCCGCGCACCCAGAAGCCATATCCTCCAGTGCAGATTAGCAAGCTCGCCGGTTCCAGTTTCCCAGTGCCAACTACCACAGACTGCCTCACGTCGCCCGCAACCTATACCCTGGAGTACGGTGGCGTTCTGCCCGAAGGCGTCTACACCGGCACCGTATATATAGAATCCGGCGTCCCCTGCGCCTATCTGCCACAGCAGTTGCAGACCGCCTACGGCCTGAATGCGGTTTACGAAGCGGGATTGAACGGCGCCGGCCAGACAATCGTTCTGATGGAGGGCTACGGATATCCCACTATCGAGAAGGATGCCAACGAATACTTCAAGTTGACGGGTGTGCCGCTCTTGAACAAGTCCAACTTCAGCATTATCTATCCGGAGGGCAAACCTAATCCTAAATTAGGGGCCGAGACCGGTTGGGACGTTGAGATCGCTCTCGACGTGCAATCGTCGCACTCCATTGCTCCTGGCGCCAATATCCTGGTCGTCGCCACCAACGGCCAAGACAGCGAAGACTTTCAGAACTCCATCGCGTACGTGGCGCAAAATGGCCTCGGCAATCAAATCTCCAATAGCTATGGAGAGGACCTCGACCTCGAGTCCGGGACCCTCGAACAGACTTCCTGGGACGAGGCGATTGAAGTCGCAACCGCCCAGGGCATCTCCGTCAATTTCTCGAGCGGCGATGGTGGCGACGAAGGGCTGGGCACTCCGATAGGCGCGCCCCTTGTGCCTTCCGTCGCTCCCCATGCCACCGCTGTAGGCGGTACCTCCATCCTGAACGACGTCAGCCATCCGGGATCCACCATCACCACCTCTTGGGGCGATACGCTGACCTTCCTGTCAGGGGGCTACGAGGTCTTCGACCCGCCGCTACCTTTAGGACTCATCGGCGGAGGTGGCGGCGGCGAGAGCGTATTCTGGCCCAAGCCATCCTGGGAATCGTCAATTCCCGGCAAGAACCGGCAGGTGCCCGATGTCTCCGCGCTGGCTGACCCCTACACCGGCATTCCCATCGTGATCACAAGTGACGGGGAACAGTTCGTTTCCTGCTGCTGGGGCGGCACCAGCCTGGCCAGCCCCATCTTCACCGCGTTCTGGGCCATTGCTAACGAGAAGGCCGGATCTCCTCTCGGTCAGGCGGCGCCCCTTATCGCCGCTCTGCCCTACGGCGGCGTTCAGGACGTGCTTCCCACCACCGACAGCACATCGAACAACGTGAGCGGGTCGATTACGGACGCGAGTGGCACCACCACATACTCGGCTGCCGATCTCTTTAGCGGATCGCTCTACGGCAACAAGGGCTTCACCAGCGCAATCTGGGCGGAGGATGCGGGCGATGTTCTGGACTTCGGGTTCGGGATCGACAGTTCACTTACGGTCAAGCACGGCTGGGACAACGCTACTGGATGGGGTACTCCTAACGGCCTGACCTTCATCGATGCGGTAACCGCAACGGAATAGTAGACGGCGGCCGCAGCGATTCGGCGCTTTCGCGAGCCGGAGAGCATTTTCTCCGGCTCGTTTCTTTTGGCGCTGGGAGATAGGGCCGTTCTGCTTCGACCTCGCTCCGAAGCGATACAATAGAGGCGTGCGCATTCGATTCCTGATTGTTTTTCTGGCGCTGCTGACGACTGTTTCGCTGGCGCAGGATTCGCCGGACAAGACGGCCTCGGACAACACTGCCTCTCAGAGTCGCGAGCCCGAGGAAAGCTCCAGCCACGATACGCGAATCGATATCAGCCCGCCCAAGGATGATGCCAAGAACCATCCCGGCAGCAAGGGTGCCATCGCGGGCCTCGGCATCGCCGACACCAGTGACAACCCTGACACGTCCGGCATACAGGAATTCCATCCCTGGAACCCGCTGAAGGCGATGAAAGACATTGAGGTCGGCGATTATTACCTCAAGCGTAAGAACTACAAGGCCGCACTCGATCGCTACAAGGAAGCTCTCTACTACAAGGATGGCGACGCTGTTGCCAGCTTCCGTCTCGCCGTGTGCCAGGAAAAACTGGGAGATAAGGCCGAAGCCAGGAAGTACTACGAACAGTATCTGAAGATTCTGCCCGAAGGTCCGTTGGCCAAGGATGCGCACGCTTCGCTGGACCGGCTCGCGAAAACGCAATGAAGATTGCCAGGCGGCCACAGGTGAGGAGTTCACCATGACGGTATCCGTTTTTATCGGGACCAGCGTCGACGGATTCATCGCGCGGCCAAATGGCGATCTCGACTTTCTGCCGGAGGGCGGCGGCGAGCCCCACGGCTACGACGAGTTTATGGCAAGCGTCGATGCGCTGGTGATCGGGCGCAAGACCTTCGAGACGGTTCTGGCCTTTGCTACCTGGCCATATGGCAACAAGCGCGTGGTGGTCCTGAGCAGCCAGCCTGTCGATTTCTCCGCGGTGCGCGGAGGCGTTGTGGAACAGATGGCCGGGCCTCCGGCTGAGATCGTTCGGAAACTCGCTGCCAGAGGTGTGCGTCACGTCTATGTCGACGGCGGGGTCACGATTCAAGGATTCCTGCGCGCCGGACTGGTGCAACGTCTCATTATCACTCGTGTGCCGGTGCTCATTGGAGACGGAATTCCTCTGTTCGGCGCTCTGCCGCGCGATGTGCGGCTGCAGCACGTAGGTACGCAGCACTATCCGAGCGGCTTGGTTAAGAGCGAGTACCTTGTTGCCGCCTGATAGCTGGTTCGAGCTACGAGCGGCGAGCTTCGAGCAACCGGTTGTCCCCGCTCGCTCGCAGCCCGAGGTTCGCGGCTCGTAGCAGTTCTTACTTCTCTACCCGCGAAAAATCTCCGGTGGATGCGTTCACGGCCACTTGCAGCTTGGCGGTCTCGCGGTCGGTTCCATAGATTACGTGCCACAGCAGTTCGTTCTTCTGCCGGTTCCATTCCAGCACGTAGAGAACCGGCGTGTCGGGTTCCTTCTCCAGCAACTTGTCTCCGCCGTGCTCCTGGGCGACTGCAAAAGCCTTGTCGGTATCTACTTTGAGAAACTGGACGTTGAAAATCTGGGTGCTGGAATTCGTCGGGCTGTAGCTGTCCTCGACGCTGTGAGAAATATCGCCGTTCGCCCAGGTGTAGGGCCTGGTCGTGTGCAGCGAGGGCGAGGCGAATCCGGCGCGCCACTCGCCGGCCTTGCCGTCGCGGCCTTTGGAGTCGGTGGTTGGTTGTGACTCCACCCGATAGGGTTGAACATCCGGCGCCCAGAGGCGGGCGGAGGCGTAGCACTTGTAGAACGCGGCGCTCCCGGTGATTGCTTCCGGAGCTTTCGGTTGAGGCGTCTCCGCGGGTGCCGGCTTGCTCGGTTCCGAGGAGCACCCGGCCATCAATCCCGCTGCTAGAATCACGACGAATAGTTTTGTCATCTAAATCATTTCCCGATCAGGCTTACTGTAGTGGTTTTGAGACCCGCGATTGGTTTCGCGAATCATTGTACTGAACTGACGCCATGGATTCCTATCTCGAACGCTTGCGGCAGGAACTCGAAGATGCAATAGGAGGCGCCAGCACGGGCGCCCTGGCGGAGGCTTCGGCGGGAAAGTGGAGTGCAGCTCAAATACTGGAGCACCTTTTTCTTACCTACAAAAACACCAACCGTGGAATCGCAAAGTGCCTGGAACGGGGCGCTCCGTTGACTACGAGCGCTACTACCACGCTGAAGCATCGCCTGGCCACTCTGCTGGTCGTGAATCTCGGATATCTCCCAAGAGGCCGCAAAGCCCCGGAACGCCTCACGCCACGCGGAATGGCGCCGGAAGAGGTGCAGCAAGCCATCGCGCCAGAGCTCGAGAGGATGAGCTCAGGCCTGGACGATTGCGAGCGCAAGTTCGGCGCCCGGACGAAAATCATGGACCACCTGTTTCTTGGACCCTTGACGGCCGACCAGTGGCGCAGGTTTCACTGGGTCCACGGGCGGCATCACGCGCGACAGATTCGGGAGCGGATGGGAAAATCCTGAAGGGTCCGGTGGTGGAGGGACGGGCGTCGCGCCCGTCCAGCAGTTCGGCGGCCGGGCGGGGACGCCCGGCTCTCCACCGTAAAAGCTTTACTTCTTGTCGTTGGTGTTGTCTTTGTCGCTGTCTTTGTCTTTCTCCACCATTCCGGCCTTGTGCGCCTGCTCCTGCATCTCGTCGAGTTCCTGCCGGGCGGCAGCGATGGCTTTTTGCTTTTGTTCGACATCGGATTTGTACTGCGCATCGTCCTTATCAAACTGGGCGGCGTCGCGCAGGCGTGTGCCGACATCGCCATAATAGGCCGACGCTCGCAGACGATATTCGCGCTGCTGCAGGTCGAGCTCGTGGTTCATGGCGTCGATCTTCTCTTTCTGATTGTCGAGCTTTTTCTTCCACTCGTCGGCTGCGCTCTTGCGATCAGCGGCGGCGGCCGCAGCGGCATCGACGGCTGCCGCTTTGGTGGCTTGCCCGGAGGCATCGCCGGTTGCCGGCGGTCCGACCACGCTCACATTTTCGCTGGTTGGGATATTGTCGTTATCGAAGTGGCGGGTGGCCGGACTCGGCTCGGGTTTGTTCTTGCGGACGGTTCGCGCGTACTCCCCGAGTGACTGAGCGGCGGCGCCGCTGATCGACAAGCCGACGGTCCCCAAGAGGAGCAGAGTAGCCATGGCCACGCGTTTTATGTGCTTCATGTGATCATCCTTTCGCAGGCCCGCGATTTTGCTCGCGGCCTGCCATCGCTAAATCGTACCCAGTACCCAGTACTCAGTACCCAGTACCCAAGGGCGCCGCGACTGGCGACCGGGTACTAACAGTTAACAACCGGCAACTGACCACTGACAATTGACAACTGACAACTCAAGAACTTGTGGTGGCAGCCCGGGTGCCTCCCAGGAAACTGCCGATGGTCCGGTCCAACTGCGCCGCTTCGTGGGCGATGCTGTCGGCCAACTGATGCGCCAGTTCCGCGTCCCGGCTGCATGCCAGTTGCTGCGCGTAGCCGGCGATCGTAGTCAGGGAATTGCGCAGTCCGAGCGCGAGCTCCGAGGAGATTTCCTGATGCATCTTTTGATCGTGGCGGATGCGCTCAATGTCGGTCTTGTCGGTGAGCACAAGCGTCGTGCCCATGAGACTCGCGTCTTCGGCCAGAACCGGAGAGGCCGTCACTTCGAGTACATGGCTTTCTCCGTCGCGCGCAAAGTAATTCACTACCAGCCCTCGCACCGCCGACTTCCCCGCCAGAGCGGGAGCAAGAGCTTGCTCGACGCTCGCTGCCGAACCCGAACCTGAGCCCGGAGCTGGACTCGAAATATCGTTGTCGGGGCGCAGCGTCGCGGTGCGGAAAAGATCGGAAGCGTCCAGTCCCACGGGCGAGGCAAATCCCAACAGCTTGCGCGCGGCCGCGTTGGCTTGCCGCACCAGACCGCTGGTATTCAAGAACAGAACGCCGCAGGAAAGGTTCGAAAGTATGGTGGAGCTGAGCGTGTCGGAGGCCTTGGCCTTTCTGCGCTCCGCGAGTTGCTGCGCGGTGAGCTCATGTTTTTGCTGCTTCAGTTGCTGAATGACGGCGTGATAGGCGTGCACGGGCAATCCCTCGGCCGCCAAGGGAGCGTGATTCAGCGATTCGGGTTCCGCGACGAGATTCTTCCGCAGGCGACGAATCACGAACAAGCCCAACCCGAAAGCGGCGATGGCAGCGAACAGAAGCAGGCCCATGCGCAGGATCATCGGATTGAGCAGCGGATTCATCAGCAGCTTCACAGCGCCCTCCAATACCAGTGCAGGACGCGGTTTCCGAAGAGGAATGACAAAAGCGCCATGCCGCCGAGAAAGACGCCAAATGGCATCTCGTAGTAGCGGAGTGCCAACCGTGCCGATTGCCAGGCGCGCCGGCGGGCTTCGTCCCGAGAAATGCGTGAAGAAGATCCGCGCTTCTCATTCCGGCGAATGCGCTTCATCCAGACCGCGAGAACCGTGCTCAGTCCAAAAAGCGAACCCGCCAGCGAAGCGGCAAAAATGGTCAAGACGGTGAGCCTGGTTCCGAGGAACGCGCCAATCATCGCCATCAGCTTGACGTCGCCGAATCCCATCCCTTCGACGCCACGGGTTCGCAAGTAAATGGCGGCCGCTCCGTAGAGAAAAGAGGCGCCGACCGCCGCTCCCAGCAGCGAGTCTGACAGGGACCACAGGCGCCACGAAATCTCGCTTCTCATCGCCGGCGACACCAGGCCAACCATGATTCGCGAAGCCAGGTCATTCACCGGGACCACGAGGCTGAACAAGATTCCGAGGGCCAGCCCGGGCAGAGTCATGGCGTCGGGAAGAAGCTTGGTTTCCGCGTCGGTGAACACCAACCCCAGCAGCATGTAGCCGAGCACGGCGCACTTCAGAGCCGCCAGCGTCAAACCAAAATGCGTGTAACAGCCGAGGAAGAGCAAGCCCGTGAGTAGTTCGATCACCAGGTAGCGTGGCGATATAGGCTGTTTGCACGAGCGGCATTTTCCCCGCAGAATCAGCCAGCTCAATACGGGAACGTTGTGGTAGAGCGGAATCAAATCTCCGCAGTGCGGGCAGGCGGAACGCGGCGTCACCACCGACTTGCCGCGCGGCAGCCGGTAAATACACACGTTCAGGAAGCTGCCAAAGCACAGCCCCAGAGCGAAGATCGCAGCTGCAAAAAGAGGTTCCACGTTGTCCGACACTATGGCTAAGTGCGCAGTCTGATAGGACTTGGATGATTATAAGCCGCCGCGGCGGGGGCTTCTAAGTACGAAGGTCACTGTACCTCTGACGGCTGTAAGTCATTGTGATCAAGGAGGAAGCTGTCGCTCACGCCACCCGGCTGATTTCGCGCCGCTGGGGCAAAAAGATCAAAAACACTGTGCCGGTCGTTCGTCCGTTCTCTCGTCCGTTCTCTCGTCCGTCCTCTCGCCCGTCCGTCCGGCTCCGCACCCGAATCGATCCGCCGTGTTTCTCGACAATGCCGTGCGAGACCCACAATCCGAGCCCGGTTCCGGTGTCCTTCTTCGTGGTGTAGAAAGGCTCAAAAATCTGGCGCAGATGAGTGCGGGGAATTCCGCTGCCGTTGTCGGCCACGGTAATGCGGACTCCCTCCCTGCCGCTCGACCAATCGCGGCCCGTCGCGACGCGGACTTGCAGAGAACCTCCGTCCGCCATCGCATCCACTGCATTCACCACAAGATTGGCCAGCAACTGCCGCAACTCGCCGGAGTAGCCACTGATCTGGCCATGGCTGCGGTAGCGTCGGGTGACATGGATCTGCCGGCCTTCCAGCTTGCGGGAATACAACTGAAGAATCTCGTCCATGATGGCGACAGGATCCATGGAACCCGGAGAACTGGTATCGCGGACAAAGCCCAAAGTTTGTTGTGCCAAGCGAGCCACGCGGCCGATCTCTTGCTCCGCCAACGTCAAATAGTCCCCGGCGTGGCTGGAGTCATGACGTGCCAGGTAAAGCAGGTTGGCGAGGGCCTCGAGCGGATTGTTGATCTCGTGCGCGATGGAAGCGGCGAGGCGTCCCGCGGTGGCGAGCTTTTCGCTGCGGCGGACGGCTTCTTCGGACTGCTTCTCGGTAGAAATATCGCGTGCGATGGCGGATGCTCCCACGATTTCGCCGCGTGCGTTTCGCAACGGTGATACCGACAGCAGCACCGGACAGCGGGTGCCGTCCTTGCGCATGCGCTCGGTCCGATAGGAGGCCACGTGGCCGCCGGCAATGAGTATCTCCTGGTTACGTTCCAACTCGTCGCGGCGTTCGGGCGGCGCCAGTTGCGCTACCGGCGAACCGATTGCTTCCTCGGCGGTGTAGCCGTAGAGATTTTCGGCGGCGCGATTCCAACTGGTGATGGTGCCGTCGGGAGCGGTACTGTAGATCGCGTCACAGGAGTATTCCACGATGGCTGCCATCTCGCGCGTGGTGCGGTCGGCACGCGATTCCGCCAACGTTCTCTGCCGGGCCATGCTTCCGGCGAATACGGAAATCGCAAGGAAAACGATCAGCCGCTCCAGGTCGGTGCCCGTAGCGACACGGAAGGTAAAGTAGGGCGGAGTTGCGAAAAAATCCAGGCAAGCGGTCGAAACCAGAGTGCAGAAAACCGCAGGGCCGAAGCCCAGGAAACGAGCGGTGAAAAGCACCGCCGCCAGCAGGAGTACAAAAAGATGGCGGTGCAGCACGGGCGAAAAAGTCCAGAGACTGAGCGCCACCCACACCGCGAGTGCGGCTCCTCCGTATTGCACCAGTGCCGCGTGCCGATTCGGCGCGATCCAACGCTTCAGATTGGCTCCAATTCCAGACATGTCTTGAAATGTTGCCGGCTCTATCCAGCGGACTTAGTGGTGTTAGATCAGGGCGGGCAAGGACTGTTCTCGATGTCCTGAGAAAACTCTAGCAGCAGCAGGGGCGGGGGGCAACCGCCCGCAACCGGCTGCGCTTACGAAGGCAAGCGGGAAATCGCAGGTATGAGGCCAGTGCAATGGCCGCGGGCACATGTTCCCGCGCTACACAAATCGCTGTCAACAAAAAAACGCTGGTCAGTCCTTGTGGAGAAACTTGTAATCGAGGATGGACGCCGCCAGGCCGAAAGCGTCTTCGGTATTGGTATTGTCGACCGCGTCCTTGACACGAATCAGCCTTCCCTGGCAAAGCACGTTGCTGTTCTTTTGTCCGGAGATTTCTTCGGGCATCTCGAAGATCAGTTCCACCAGCGCATTCGCCGGCAGTTGCTGCGGGCCGTGAAACATTACGCCCGACTGACTGATGTTCAGGATCACGCCTTCGTGCCAGGTACTTAGATTTTTGCCTCGGTATCGAACTGGAAGGTGCGACCGCAGGCGCCGTGCCCGGGGCATCCAGGTCGGTTGCTTTTGGCCGGAGCGGCGTCGCACGGTGGTGGTCTCCGCCGCGGGCTGGTCAACCCGATTTCCGCGACGCATGGTCTTCCAGTCGTACTGGAAAGCGGTCGCGCACACCATGCAGACCTGGTAATACTCTCCGTTAGCCGCGCGGCGCGGCCAGGAAAACTCGTGCGAACAGCGTCCTAACATAAGAACATCCATGAGTTTTTGCGGCATGATGACGACTCGTCCCCCGTGCCAGTTGGACACTTCCATCTTCCGACGGCTTGCCCGTTCTGAATAGGTTACTTTCGTGTAGCGCAGCTTAGGCCTTATGCTTTTCCATATGGCACGGACCAAACCGTCGCGCATAGGCTTCGTCCTTGCAGGAGGCAAGAGCTCCCGCATGGGCGCGGGCGTTGATAAAGCCTTTCTGGAGTTTGGCGGCCGGACACTTCTCGATCGCGCGCTCAGCGTGATGAGCGAGGTCTGCGACCGGGTGGCGATCGTCGGCGACCCGGCCAGATTTGCGGACTACCGATTTGCGAAATCTGGATTTGCGAAATCTGGATTTGCGAAATCTGGATTTGCGAAATTTGGATCAGTCGTGGCCGATATTTTCCCAGGGTGCGGTCCCCTTGCCGGCATTCACGCCGCGCTGGTGCATTCACCTGCCGAGTTGAACCTGATGCTCGCCGTGGACATGCCCTTCGTCTCCCGGGAGCTACTCACGTTTCTTTTCGCTGTGGCCGAACTGGAAGAGAACCACGCCATCATCACCGTGCCTCGCACCAGCAAGGGCTTTCAGCCGCTCTGTGCGGTTTATCGACGCGAGTTCTCGATGGTCGCCGAGCAGGCTCTGCGGGCAGGGAAGTACAAGATCGATGCGGCGTTTTCCGGCGTGTCCATGCGCGTGATAGAAGGGGCCGAACTGGCCGCAGCCGGCTTTTCCGAGCAGAGTTTTTTCAACGTGAACACCCCGCAAGATCGCTTGGCCGCCGAGGGCCGTAGTTTCTAGTGCCAGTTCCGCGGTTGGCGGGCACTTACGCTTCGCGCTTGAGCCGTACCGGCATCTCATGCCATGCTGATAGGCCATGGCTGCCGCCGATACACTAGCTCCCTACATCGAGTTCAAAGACGTCTCAAAAGCATTTGGAGATCGGGTGGTTCTCCAGGACGTCAGCTTCGAGGTGTTACCGGGTGAGATGGTCTGCATTCTCGGCCGCAGCGGCGTCGGAAAATCGGTGGCGCTGCACAACATTATGGGCTTCCTCAAGCCGGATTCTGGCCGGGTTATTGTCGCCAGTCAGGACATCACCGACTACAACGAGAAACAGCTCGAAGATATCCGCAAGAAAGTCACCATGGTGTTCCAGAACGGCGCGCTCTTCGACTCTTTAAGCGTGGGTGAAAATGTCGCTTTCCCCTTGCGCGAAAAAAGAGAACTTTCAGAAGAGCAGATTTACCAGGTCGTCGACGGCCTGCTCGAAATGGTTGGAGTCAAGGAGATGCGCGACCTGTTGCCTTCCGACCTTTCTACCGGCATGAAACGGTCGGTCGCCATCGCGCGAGCGCTGGCTGCGCAGCCCGAGTGCGTGCTCTACGACGAGCCCACCACCATGGTCGATCCGCTGATGGGGAATCTGCTCGGCGATCTCATTGCCCGGCTCAAACTGCAATTGCACCTGACCTCGGTCGTCGTTACGCACGACATGCGCCTGGCCAAGAAGCTGGCCGACCGGGTCGTCTTTCTCCACGAAGGCCGCGCGATTTTCTTTGGACCTTACGCGGACATGGAAAAGTCCACCGAGCCCATCATTAAGGAGTTCCTGGAACTGGACGAGTTGAAGCTGGAAGTGTGAGGGCAGTGGCCAGTGGTCAGTGGTCGGTGGCCAGTGAAGGCCCGAGGTCCCGCAGTTTAATTGTCAAGCGCTGACCACTGACCACTGACCACTGACCACTGTTTCTAAAATCCCTGCTGCATCAATTCCTCTACCGTGATCGAACTCTGCGCCGGCGCGCCTTTCATCATCTTCTCGACGTATTTCGCGATCACGTCGGCTTCCAGGTTCACCGGGTCTCCCGGCTTTAGCGATCCGAGGTTTGTCAGTTCCACGGTGTGTGGGATGATGGCGATGGTGCAGCGGTTTCCTTCGAGTTTGGCGACCGTAAGGCTGATGCCTTCGATCGAGATTGATCCCTTGTACACCGTGTACTTCTCTATCTCTGGCGGAATTTCAATGTGCAGCCACCAGTTCTCGGAATCCCGGCCGTCCGAGTCGACGATGCGCTCAAACTCGATCACCTTGCCGACGCCATCGACGTGTCCCTGAACGATGTGGCCATCGAAGCGGCCGTCGGCCTTCATCGGCAACTCCAGGTTTACGAGCGCGCCCTCGTGGATTCGCGAGAACGAAGTACGCACCCATGTTTCCGGAGCGAGGTCGGCGCAGAATGATTTTGGTTTGATGTCAAGCGCCGTCAGGCAAACGCCGCTGACCGCGATGCTATTGCCGGTTCGCAATTCTTTTGGGGCGTTCGCAGCCTCGATGGTGATGCGGCGGTTCTCGCCGCGCTGCTCGATCTTTACGACCTTGCCTACTTCCTCGATTATTCCGGTAAACATAGGATGTATTCCCTCAGTCTCTTTCTTTAAAGATGCAAGATGCTGGCGTCCATCCACGGTCTGCGTGAAACTCCAATTTCCGACCCCAGCGCCTAAAGGCGCTTTCAAAACGGAGCACATACGGCACGCCTGAAGGCGTGCCCTGATACGAACCCCACTTGCGCCACGGGCTGTTGAGAATTCATGCTTGTCCCGAGTACGGGTCGCGGAGATAGCCTTCGAGCGCGAAGTCTTCGCCGAAGCGGTGCAACTCGAAGCGCTGCACGCACTGCGCCTTCCCGTGCAAACTTTCACCGGCAAGGAAGGAAACTGCGCCCTCGCCAAAAATCTTCGGCGCGTAGTAGAGGAACACCTTGTCCACCTCGCCCGACGCCAGGGCGGCTCCGTTCACCAGCGCTCCGCCTTCGATAAGCAGGCTGGTGATTTCCAGTTCTCCCAGGCTCTGGACAATCGCTCGGAAGTCGGGTCGTCCGTCCGCAGTCGCCGCTATTTGTTGCACGCGAATCCCCTTGGCTTCGAGCGCGCGCCTGGTCTCTTCCTCCGCCGTGGAATAGAGCACGAGAACATCGTGCTCAGCGGTCTGGATGACTCGCGACGCAGGCGGGATGCGCAAATAAGAATCCAGAATCACGCGCAGCAGCTTGCGCCGCCGCGGACGGCCACTGCGGTCGGTGAGCAGCGGATCGTCCGCCATCACCGTCCCCACTCCAGCCAGGATCGCATCACTCTGATGGCGCAGTTGCTGCACGTGCGCGCGCGCCGCCTCGCCTGTAATCCAGTGGTATCCGCTGCGCGCGCCCTCCGTCGCAGGCGTGGGCGAGCCAGGCTCGGTGCCGGGCTTGGTGGCGTCAGCTATTTTCCCATCGAGCGTCATCGCCGATTTGAGCGTGACCAGCGGCTTGCCAAGCCGGATGTACTTGGCAAAACTTTCATTCAGCTTCCTGGCTTCCGCTTGCAATAAACCGAGCTGCACGGCGATCCCGGACGCGCGGAGTTTGGCAAATCCCTGCCCGGCGACTCGTGGATTTGGATCTTCCATGGAGCAGATCACGCGGCTGATTCCAGCCGCGACCACGGCATCGGCACACGGGCCGGTGCGTCCCTGATGCGAGCATGGTTCCAGGTTCAGATAGAGAGTTCCGCAGCGCGCCGCATTTCCCGCCTGCTCCAACGCGAGAACTTCCGCGTGCTTCACGCCGTCATAGGTGTGCGTGGCCGCTCCAACTTCACGGCCCGAGGCGTCCACTACAACGGCGCCCACCGCCGGGTTTGGCGAGACCAGCCCAACGCCAGCTCGCGCCAAGTCGTGCGCCCTGCGCATGTGTTGTTCGTCAGACGACGGCGCTTCCCTCATTCTTCTTCATCCAGTTCTACCACCGCAGATCCGCTCCGCCCGTGTGGAGGATGACGCAAGGGAGCGGTGCGATAGGCATAAGGATCTTCCGGTTCGGGCTTCGGGCGGAACAGCAATTTTAGTCGCGCCAGAAGTCTTCGCAAGTAAGAAAGCGAATTGAACTTTAACCGTTGCATCGTCTGCCTCCTTGTGGTCCTCGCGTCTTCTGTCGATCCAGCGCCTGAAGGCGGATTTATTCTAAAGCGTTTTCGGCACACCTGAAGGTGTGCCCTGATACGAATCGTACTTGCACCACGTGCTGCTAAGTAAACAGCGACTCCACAAATTCCTTGGGATCAAACGGCAGCAGATCCCCCACCTTTTCGCCCACTCCTACATATCGTACCGGCAGCCCCAACTCTCGCGAAATTGCGACCACGACGCCGCCTTTGGCCGTGCCGTCGAGCTTGGTCAGCACAATTCCCGTGACTCCGGAGGACTGCGTGAACTGGCGCGCCTGCTGCAATCCATTCTGACCGGTCGTCGCATCCATTACGAGCAGAGTTTCGTGCGGCGCACCGGGCACGATGCGTTGCGCCGTGCGCCTCATCTTTTCTAATTCGAGCATCAGGTTCTGCTTGGTGTGCAGGCGCCCGGCAGTATCGACGATCACGTAATCGGTTTTGCGCGCCGTTGCCGATTGCAGCGCGTCAAACAGCACCGCCGAGGGATCGCCTCCGGCTTTCGTCTTGATCACTTCGGTTCCTGTGCGCTGTCCCCAGATTTCGAGTTGCTCGATCGCCGCCGCACGGAACGTATCTGCCGCGCACAGCAGCACCGTCTTGCCTTGCGCGCGAAACACCTGCGCTAATTTTCCGATCGTCGTTGTTTTGCCCGTGCCGTTCACACCCACTACGATGATCACCTCCGGCGTGCCGTCCACCTTGGTCACGGGCTGTGCGCTGGTCGACGTCAGGATCGCCAGCAGTTCTTCTTTCAGCAGCCGTTTGAGTTCATTCACATCCTTGATCTGTTTCCGGTCGGCTTTGTCACGCAGCTTCTGCAGCACCTCATGGGTGGTCGTGGTGCCGAGGTCGGCGCCGATCAGCGTGGCTTCGAGATCGTCCAGCGTGGAGCGGTCGATTTCTTTGCCGATGGAGACGACATCTTCGATGCGCTCGGCCAGGTTCTCGCGCGTACGCGAGACGGCCTCCTTCATGCGCTCAATAAAACTTGGTTTTTGTTCTTCGTCCAGACTGCCAAAAAGGGTTTGAATCATGAGGTGTCCAACCATGATTATAGGAGAATCGGGCGAAACGAATTGGTAATTTGTGATTTGTAATTGGTAATCTGAAACCGATTGGCCTCGAGTCTGAAATTACAAATTCCCCAATTACCCAATCGTTAGGTGCGGGTGATTTCGACGATGAGAGGGTCGCTCGGTTGGAGCGGAGATTGGAGCGGCGCCGGAGCGGGGACTTCGAGCGGCACGGTTTGCGTCAGTTGCCGATGAATGCGAATTTCCCCGCGCTCAAACACCGCCAGCAGCGCGGCTACGGCCTTGGGGTCAAGGCGCTGTCCCGAGAGATTCTGAATGATGCGCAGAGCTTCCACCGGATCGTGGGCCCGCTGGTAGGGACGGTTCGTGGTCAGAGCGTCGAAGGTGTCGGCGACCGCAATCACCCGCGGCAGCAGAGGAATATCGTCGCCTTTCAGGCCGTAAGGATATCCGCGCCCGTTGAGCGCCTCATGATGCAATTCGATGCCGGGGAGCATCTCGCGCAACTGCGGCACCGGACGCAGGATGTTCGCGCCCTTGGTGGTGTGCGTCTTCATGATCTCGAATTCTTCCGGAGTCAGAGCGCCCGGCTTTTTCAGGATGCGGTCTTCGATGCCGATTTTGCCGACATCGTGCAGTTGCGCCGAGACTCGCAGGATCTCCAGAAATCCCGGATCGAGGCCCATCTCTTTCGCGATCATCATCGAGTATTTCGTAACCCGGTCAGAATGGCCGCGGGTGTACGGGTCTTTTTCGTCGACCGCGCCGGCCAGCATCTGGATCGACCCCATGAACAGGTTCTTGTTTTCATCGGCGGCGCGCCTCAGGTCTTCGACGAACTGTTCCAGTTCTTCCGACATGGTGTTGAAGGTGGTCGCCAGTTCGCCGATTTCGGTGCGCGTTTTCAGATGCACGCGCTGGGAGAAATCACCACGCGCAATGGCTCGGCTGGACTGTGCCAGCACTTGCAGCGGGCTGGTGATGCGCCGCGCCGAGAAAATACTCAGACCCACACTCACAAACACCGCCAGCCACGCCAGCAAGCGCCCGGTGCGCTGCATCTCGTAGATGCCGCGATATGCATCTTCGCGCGGCTTCTGCACCACGACCGCCCAATCCAGCGAAGTCACCGGACTGTACGTTCCCAGCATCTCGGTCGTGTCTTTGCCGTCGGCGATGGTGAATTCGCGGGTGGCCGCCAACTGGGCTTTCGAGCCTTCATCCACAAAACTGCGGACGATCTCGAAGTGGCTCATGTCCTGCCCGGTGGCATATTGCCCGGTTGCCGCCGCCACCAGCCTGCCCTGGCTGTCCACGACGTACGGCATCAATCCAGTCAGACTGACCTGTTGCAACCGGCGGATCAGGTAGTCCATATCGACCACCGACCCGATCATCCCCAGAAAGCGTCCGCCATACATAATCGGCGAACTGACCAACATGACGGTGCGTGCGGATTTTCCGCTGCCCACCATCAGCGGCTGTCCGCTGTAGACGCGTCCTTCGCGGGCGGCTTGATAGGCTCGCTCCAGCTCCCGTTGCAGAAAAGCGTCGGGCTCAATGCGCCCGGCGGAAATTCCCCTGGCATCGGCATTCAGCAGCGTGGCATAGGCAATGTCGTTCGAAGACGAAACAAAATTCTCGACCATAGCCCGCAACTCTGGGGTCAGAAGTTTTTGCGCATTAAGGTCGCTGCCGGTCGGGTTGGCCAGCATCATCACCTGAATCGACGACGACAAATTGGCCAGCATCATATGCAGCGCGTCCTGGTGCTGGGAAATGTCATCGGCCAGCGAACGCGTGACCGTGTTTTGCAGCAGCATTTCGTTGGTCTTGAGGCGCTCCCGGTTCATGGTCTCGATTTGCGCCGAGTAGAAGTACATGGGGAGAACACTGATGGCCAACAGCACGCCGAGGATGACGTAGAGGAGCGGAATGCGCGCGGGAATGGGAAGCTTCAACGGCAAAAGACAGTCCTGTCGGCCCAAGCGCGGGGATGAGCTCGTCCGTCCTGCCTCCATTCTAAGTTGGTTTGCGCTGGTGACCTTAGGTGCTTAAAGTACAGCTCACCGTTACCGAAGTACTCACGCCGCTGGTGACTACCTGGTGGTTCTCAGTTCCCAGTTCTCAGTGAGGAGCGCCGGGACGAGATTCTGAGAGCTGAGGACTGGGACCTGCTTTTGGCGCTGGTCTATAATTAAGCCAGTCGGCCCGGGGTGCTGCATGCGGTCCTTCCACATTTGCTCCGTTTGTCATCGGCTCTTGGCGATACTTCTGGTCTGCTCCTCGCTGACGCTCGCCGGGAATACACCGCCCCCCAGGATTTCCAAGGAAACCCGCGAAGAAATTATCCACGCCTTCAATGCAGAGCTGGTCTACATCCACACGAATTTTCCGATGGGGACGACGGGACTGAAACTCAAGGACGGAACCGTAACCCCCAGCGGCCTGGAACTGCAGCGCTTGATGGCGCTCTGGGGACCAGCCGCGAAACCCGGCGACCGGGCCCGTATCAGCGACGTCGTCATCAAGGAAGACCACATCCGCTTTGAGATCAACGGCGGTCCCATCAAGAAGCAGAAGTGGTACCAGCGCATCGAAATTTCAGGCGCGAACGCGGGTGGGCCAATTGCACCCTCGGATTCGTCCGCCAACGCCCGCGGCTCTTTTGTGGATCTCTACTTCGACAAATATGTTCCGGAGATGACCGGGCCAGAGCTGAAGGAGTTGCTGCGTCCGGTGTTTGATTTCGATGCCAAGTCGGCGCTCGATGCCTACCTGGAAACGGTTTCTCCCCAGATCAAAGATGCCATCAAGAATCATCACGTGCTGGTCGGAATGAACCGCGACATGGTGATTTATGCCAAGGGACGTCCGCCCAGGAAAGTGCGCGAGACTGCCAACGAGGTTGAGTACGAAGAATGGATCTACGGCACGCCACCGGAGGACGTGGATTTTGTGCGCTTCGTTGGCGATGAAGTCGTTCGCGTTGAAACCATGAAGGTGGATGGCCAGAAAATTGTGCGCGTTGAAAAGGAAGTTGATGTGGGCACGCCAACCGTTGCCAAGAAGCAGGAGGAACGCCCGGCGAACGCGCCCACGTTGCGGCGTCCCGGAGAAGAGATGCCGGACACCGATCCCGCAAACCGTTCCAATACGCCACCGGTTGCGCTGCCGCCACCGAGCGGCCCCGGTTCAGATCCAGGCCCCAACTGGGCTAAGATCATTGAGCCATTGGGCGATTGAGGCATTGAAACATTGAAATTCAAAGGGTCGCGGTCTCCAGGTTTTCAGTGACTCGATGATTCAATGACTCAATAGTCGTTAGTCCTTCTAAACTATGAATGTGAAGATTGCTTTGGGCCAGATCAACCCCACCGTGGGGGATTTCTCTGGCAATGCCGCGAAGATCATCCAGTTCGCGCTTCAGGCCCGGAGTGCTGGCGCTGGCCTGATTCTGTTTCCGGAACTCGCCGTCTGCGGTTACCCGCCTCTGGATCTGGTCGAGCGGCCGTCGTTTGTGGCGCGCAATCGCGCGGCTGCCGAGCGGATCGCCGCCGAGACGCAGGGAATTGCCGTGATTTGCGGGATGGTAACCGCGGCCGAAGCGGACTCCGGCAAGAAAGTGATGAACTCCGCCGCGCTGCTGCGCGAGGGGCGCATCGATTTCATTCAGTCGAAGATGCTGCTGCCCACCTATGACGTCTTCGATGAGATGCGCAACTTCGCTCCCGCCAAGAGCCAGCAACTGTTCAGCTTTTGCGGCAAGCAGATGGCTTTGACCATCTGCGAGGATGCTTGGAATGACAAGCGCTTCTGGAACCGGCGGTTGTATGGCGTCGACCCGGTCGAGGAACTGGTCCGCGCCGGCGGGAACTTCGTGCTCAACATTTCCGCGTCGCCGTTTTGGCTGGGCAAGCGCGAGCTACGCGGGGACATGCTGGCGGCCATCGCGCGGAATCAGAAAGTTTTGGTTGCGATGGTGAACCAGGTCGGGGGCAACGACAGCCTGGTCTTCGACGGGTCGAGCCTGGTGATTGCGCCCGACGGACAGGTGATTGCGCAAGCGAAGTCGTTCGAGGAAGACCTGATTTATTTCGATGCTTCTTTCGACGCCCAGAAGCTCAAGGGAGACATGCACCCACAGGTCGCGGGTGAAGAAGCGAGCGCGTTTGAGGCGCTAGTGCTGGGCACACGAGACTACGTCCACAAATGCGGCTTCGAGCGGGCGATCATCGGACTCAGCGGAGGCATCGATTCCGCGCTCACCGCATCGATTGCGGCCGATGCGCTCGGCCCCGAGAACGTAATCGGCGTGGGCATGCCGGGGCCGTACTCGTCGCGGGGATCGATTGACGATGCGCGGGAACTGGCCAATAACCTGAAGATCCGCTTCGAACTGCTGTCGATCAACGAAATCTACGAGGCCACGCGCCAGACGCTTGCTCCCGTGTTTGCCGGGATACCGCCAGACGTCACCGAAGAAAACATTCAGTCTCGCGCCCGCGGATTGCTGCTGATGTCCATGTCGAACAAGTTCGGCGCGCTGGTGCTCTCGACCGGCAACAAGAGCGAATTAGCCGTCGGCTATTGCACGCTTTACGGCGATATGGTGGGCGGACTGGCGGTGATCTCGGATGTGCCGAAGGCGCTGGTGTACCGCTTGAGCGCTTACGTGAATTCGCGGCGCAAAGTAATTCCGGAAGCGACGATCGAGAAGCCGCCGTCCGCGGAATTGCGTCCGGATCAGAGGGATTCGGACTCACTCCCGCCTTACGAGGTGCTCGATGTGATCCTGGAGGACTTCGTGGAGGAGTCGTGCTCGGCTGAACAGATTGCTCGCGCTCACAATTTCGATCTGGATCTGGTGCGGCGAGTCATCCGGATGGTGGAACGCAGCGAGTACAAGCGGCAGCAAGCAGCGCCCGGAATCAAGATTTCCGCCAAGGCGTTCGGCTATGGGCGGAGATTCCCGATCGCGGCCAAGTCGGAGTTCTAGGCTGTTCGTGGAGCGAAGGGCGTCTCGCCGTGCAGCGGTTCGGCGGCCGGGCGGGGACGCCCGGTTCTCCACTGGCGAAGCTTCAGAAATGACAACTTCGCCGGTTTTTGTAACAATCGAGTTCCAATCGAATCTCAAACTATGACACGCATGCATCGCACGCTGCTCGCTGCTCTTCTGTTATCCGGTATTGCCTTCGGTCAAACCAAACCCGTGCTGCAGACAAGGCCAGCAGCCAAACCGGCAGCGACGTCGGCCGCCGCCGAAGGCACGACGGGTCTGCCGACTGAAGACACGGTCAACGCCTTTCTGTTTCAAATGTTTGGTTACGACGCCACCATCACGTGGCAGGTGAATGAGATTCGTCCTTCCGAGATGCCGGGATTGGCCGAGGTCTCAATTGTTCTCACCAGCCCGAAGGGCTCGACCCCGAATCGGTTGCTGGTCAGCGCGGACGGCAAGCATGCCATTACAGGCGATATCATGCCCTTCGGTGCGAAGCCCTTTGACGATGCCCGCGCCAAACTGGAAAAGGGCGTGAACGGCCCGGCCAGGGGACCGGCGAAGGCTGCGGTGATGATTGTCGAGTTCAGCGATATGCAGTGCCCGCACTGTGCGAAGGCCGTCCCCGCGATTGAACAGTTACTGGCGCAGGAGCCCGACGCCCGCTTTGTTTTCCAGAATTTTCCGCTGCCCATGCACAACTGGGCGGAGAAAGCGGCCGGCTATGTCGAGTGCGTGGGGCGCGCTTCGAATGATGCCGTCTGGAAATTCATTCAGAAGACGTTTGACGAGCAGGCCAATATCACCGAGGCCAACGCCGATGAAAAGCTGAAAGCCATCGCGACCGCATCGGGCGCGAATGGCGAGGAGATCGCCGCCTGCGCTGTCAAGCCGGATACCAAAGCCAGAATCGAGGCCTCGATCGCGCTGGGAAAGTCGGTTGGTGCGACTAGCACACCGACCCTGTTCATCAATGGACGCAACCTTCCCGGCGCCGCGCCGGCCGATGTGTTGAAGAAGATTGTGGATTTCGAGGCAAGCCAGAAGTAGATCGGGCGATCGGGTCATTGAGGCATTGAATCATTGAGGCATCGAATCATTGAAAACCAAAGGCAGGGCCTTTCAATGACTGAATGATTCAATGCCTCAATGGTCCGATTTATTTTCCCATCCAGATTTCCGGAGCTTCGCTCCGCTCGGGGCTGCGGATGACGTGGGGCGTGATCAGGATCAGAAGTTCGTCGTCCTCTTCCTGCTTGGTAGTCTGCGATGTGAGGACGCCGAGGGCCGGGATCGAGGAGAGCACAGGCAACCCGCTCAGGCTCTTCTGATCGGACTTGGTGAGCATTCCCGCTACCACTGCCGGTTCACCATCCTTGAGCAGGATTCCGCCTTTGTACTCGCGATTCAGAATGTCAGGAATGCCATTTGTGTTGATGCTTCCCAAAGTGCGGAATTGTATTTCCAGCTCGAGAGCTACGTCTGAATTGTTGTGAACCAGCGGTTTCGCCTTGAGCGTGAGTCCGATGTCCTCATAATTGACGGAAGGAAAAGGCGCTGCGTAAGACTGATTTCCGATGACCGACGCTATCGCCGAATTGTTATAAATCGGCGCAAAGCTGGCGTTGAGGATGGGATAGCGCTCTCCCAGCTTGAAAGTGGCGTCTTTCTCCTGGGAAGCGCGCAGTTGGACGTGATCGAGCTCCTGGACGGAACTCTCATTCATGGAAAGCACGGCGGCCAAGTGATCGAGGCTCAGCCCCATAAATGTGAGCCCGCCGCCGAAGGTCGCGAGCGGCTGGCTGAAGATCGAATTCTGCTGGCTTTGCAATTGTGCGAGAAGAGCGGAGATGGTCTGGTTGCCTGCCTGGTTGATGCCTCCAGAGGAAACCAGCTGGTTGATCAGCTGCTGGATGTTTTGTCCGCCGAGAGCCGCGAGTGCGGCCACCGGAATGTTGTACAGATTGAAAGTGTTCGGGATGTGCAGCCCGATACTCCGCGCGTAGGTGTGGCTCACCTGGAAAACCTTCAGATCGAGCATCACTTCTGGCCGGGGACTATTGAGTTGCCCGAGAAACTGGGTTGCGGCTGCCAATGCCGCCTGCGGTCCGCGCACCGTGATGGTGCTGGACCCGAGGTTGAGGCTCACGAACTTGAACTCAAACAGCGTCCGCAGCGAGTTCATCAGGTCGTTGAACTCCTGCGCGGAGCTGCCGCCCGGAATGTAAAACGAGCGCATGCCCATGCGGTCGTAAAGCTTGTGATTGTCGGGGGTGTCGGGGCAAACAAAAAGAACTGTATCTTCGAGCCCCACGCTGAAGCTCTTCGTAACCGCGGAGGCTGCCTGCATGGCGGTTGCGAAATCGGCGTTCTCGATATCGAAGCGCACGTGGCGGGTGGGGAAGTTATCGTCGAAGACCACGGTCAGCCCAAAGCTCGAGGCGACCGCAGTGAGCAGACCACGCGAATCGCCGCGGTAGTGAATGTCATGGCGCCCGTCGATCGGTTTGGGAGTGAGCGAGTCGGCGCTGGCGACCACGCGCGGCGGGCCCGCGGTGTGAACGGGCGCCGGCCCCAGCGCGTCGCTTATGCGCTGCTCGGCGAATTCGTTCTGCGGATCGAGGTCAAGCGCGGTTCGGAATTCCGCCAGCGCCTCCACTTGCTGACCGGCGAGCAGGTCAGTGTTTCCGCGTTCCAGATGCATCCCGGCCAGATGCTGTCGCGTAATCTCGCGCGCGGTCAGGTACTCGACGTTTTGCGGGACCAGGCGGGACGCTTCCTGAAATTCGTAAAAAGCTTCGTCCAGATTCTGTGCTTTCTCGAGTTTGAGGCCGCGCGCGAAAGCCAGGCGAGCGGTCTTCAGGTCTTTCTTCGGACCGTGGCAGGGTGCTGCGCCCCCAGAATTAGAGCAGAGCGATGGCGCGACGGCCGGGGGCGTGTCTGCGGCCAGACACACTCCGACAAGCAACAAACAGACTCCTGCTGGCATCCATCGCATGTTACTTACTATAGAATGCCCGGCGGCGTCTGTCTTGCAAGAGAAATACTCGGAAGGGAACTACGGTCGTAACGGGCTGCTGTATGTAAAGACGGGGCTTGCCCCGTCTCCCCGGCGGCGCTAAGACGCGGCAAGCCGCGTCTCTACGGGAGAATGCGTTCACCGCAGCATCAGCCGTTCCATGCGCGTGGCGCGGCCCGTGTGGTCATTGCACTCGACCAGCACGGCGCACAAGCGGACGTCGCCGTTGGCCGCTTCGAAGCGCGCCGGCATCCCGCTGAGAAACCTCTCGATCACTAATTCTTTCTTCACGCCAATGACGCTGTCGTAAGGCCCGGTCATGCCGACGTCGGTGATGTAAGCAGTGCCTTTCGGCAGGACGATCTCATCCGCGGTGGGAACGTGCGTGTGTGTGCCCACGACGGCGGTCACGCGCCCGTCGAGATACCATCCGAAGGCGATTTTTTCCGACGTGGCCTCGGCATGGAAATCCACAAACACCATCTTCGATTTGATCTGTTCGAGAAGCCGATCGGCGCAGCGAAAGGGATCGTCGCTCGTCCCCATGAAAACCCGCCCCTGAAGATTCACGACGGCATAACTAACGTTGTTCTTTTGGCCTTCGTAGACTCCCCAACCGGGCAGGCCTTGTGGAAAGTTCGCCGGCCGCAACAGGCGGCGTGCCGGACTGTGAGGGTTGCCGTCCGCCATCTGGAAATATTCGATGATTTCGCGTTTGTCCCACACGTGATTTCCGGTGGTCATCACGTCGATGCCCAGATCGAAAAGCTCTTCCGCCAGCGGAGGCGTGATCCCGAAGCCAGCCGCCGCATTTTCGCAATTGGCGATGACCAGATCCACAGCGTGCTGCTGGCGCAGTTCGGGCAGGCGCTCTCTTACGATGGTCCGCCCGGGGCGTCCAAAAATGTCACCGATAAAAAGAATTTTCAAGATCAGGTCTCAGGGGCCAGTTCTCAGTTCTCGGTACTCAGTTCTCAGACAATGCTGTTCACGATCAAGCGCACGCCCAACTTTCGATGTTATCACGCTGAAAACTGGCAACTCGCTACTGGCCACTGATCTCCGCCGTCTTCAGAAAATCGTAGTTGCCCGACGGATTCAGGGTCACGTTCCGCACCCGCCGCGTGTGCACGAGCACGTTGTCGAAATACCAAAGGTTTATGTACGGCTCTTCCTGCGCCAGCGTTTCCTGAACTTTAGCGTAGAGCCGCTTACGGACATTCTGATCGGTCTCGCGTCGCGCCTGGTCGATCAGACTATCGACACGCGGATTGGAGTAGAAGCCGCGGTTTGCGCCTTGGGGCGGAAATCGGTTGGAGTGAAAGGAATACTCAAAAATATCCGGGTCTTCGTTCCCGCCGATCCAGCGCAACGAATAAAGCTGGAATGCGCCGCTGGTGACGTCGGCAAAAAATGTAGCGAACTCAAAAGTGCGAATGTCGAGCGCAATGCCCACATCGCGCAATTGCTGCTGCAACACTGCCGCCAGCAGCCGCGTGGACTCCTCCGTCGACGTCTTCATGGTGAGGTGAAAGCGGACGCCGTCGCGAGCCCGGTAGCCGGCGGTATCGAGCATCTGGCGCGCTTTCTCCGGATTGTGCGGGTAGGCCGCCACGTCCGGGTCATACGCCCAGCTTTGCGGTGGGAGCACACTCAGAGCCGGTTCGGCGAAGCCGCGCCAGATGTATTGCAGAAGAGGACCGCGGTCGATAGCATACGCGATCGCCTGGCGAACTCGCACATCCTGCAAAGTCCGGTCGCGCAGGTTGAACGCGAGATAGGAGAGCACCGTGCCCGGCGCTCGCTCGATCTGCAAATTCGGCTCGCGCTCCAGCGCCACGATGGTGTCGGAAGTCAGCGCATTGATCGCGGCGTCGGCGCTTCCCTTGCGCAATTCGAGCGCCCGCGTCGTCGCGTCAGGCACGACGGTGAAGCGCACCCGGGCCAGGCGCGCCTTCGCGCCCCAGTATTTGTCGTTGCGCTCGACGATGACCTCTTTATCCTGTTCCGCGCTGACAAACTGGAATGGCCCCGAGCCAATGGGCTGGCGCGTGATCTCTTCGAGCGACCCATAGGGCACAATTCCACTCGCGCCCTCCGAGAGATTCCACAGCAGGGTCGCGTTGGGCTCTTTCAGATGAAAGACCACGGTGAACTCGTCGGGCGCGTGGACGTGATCGACGAAGCGGTACGCCGCCGATTTCGTACTGCGAATCTTCCCCTCGAGCAGGGAGTCGAACGTCCACTTCACGTCGCGGGAAGTAAGCGGCCGGCCATCGTGAAAAGTTACGCCGCGATGCAGATGGAAGACGTAGGTCAACGGATCCGGAATCTCCCAACGCTCGGCCAGCCCGGGCTGAACATTTAGTTGCTCGTCGCGCGTCAGCAGCGCGTCGAAGAGGAGTTCGCCAATGCGCTCCGATTGCGCATCAATCCCGACTCGCGGATCGAGATTGGTGGGACTGCTTTCAATGATCATCACCAGCGTGTTGGGATCGGGAGCTTGTGAGCAGGAGAGGAGAGGCAGCACGAATCCGCCGAGCAGCCCTAACAGAATTGTGATCCTCAGGAAAATCGTCACCTGAAAAGAATTGTCATCCTGAGCAAAGCGAAGGACCTGCTTCTCGCTCGTGTCCAGAATGCCCGCTTCACGCATACGAGATCTTTCCCAAGATCGCCGCCCGCTTCGCTCCCGTCGCCGATGGCACATTGCTGGGCCGCCGATGCCACGTCTCATGCGCGAGCAGGGCAAAAGCGACGGCCTCCTTCGCTTCCGCCGGAATGCCGAACTCATCCGAGAAATGCAGTTCGATCCCCAGAGCTGCGATCTCATCGCGCAACATGGCCATTAGTGTCGGATTCTTCGCGCCGCCGCCCGAGACAATCATTTCCATTTCGTGATCGCGTCGCCGAGCGCCGAATCGCGGCAACACGAAGCGCTCGACGGCATCCGCAATCGACCGCGCCGTCAGCGCCGCTGCCGTGGCCACTACGTCGGGCTTGCTGGCGCCGTGGCAGATCTGAATAAATCGGCCTACGTATTCCCGGCCAAATTCCTCGCGGCCCGCCGTCCGCGGGGGCTTCTGCCGGAAAAAGTGCGCGCGCGCCAACTGCGCAATCACGCCATCCAGCACGCGTCCCGAGGCCGCGACTTTGCCGTCGCGGTCGTAGCGCCGTCCGAAAAGCTCTTCCATCACCGCATCCATCACCATGTTGCCGGGGCCGGTGTCAAAAGCAAGCACCTGGCCTAGCGACGCGCCCGCGGGAATCGCCGTCAGATTCGCAATTCCGCCGATGTTCTGCGCAATGCGATTACGCGCGATACGACCCGCCCGTCGATCGAGGTAAAGGAGATAGTCGAGGAACGGCACCAGCGGCGCGCCTTTCCCCCCGGCCGCAATATCCGCGGGACGAAAATCGGAGACCACCGGCACACCCAGCCGTGCCGCGATCACCGCGCCTTCACCTGTTTGCCATGTCACCGCCAATTTCCGCCCGAGAAATCGCTCCGCCACTCCCTGGTGATAGAGCGTCTGTCCATGACAGCCCACCAGGTTAAGCTTCACACGATGCTTGCGCGCCGTTTTCGCGACTGCTTCTGCGTACAGTTCGCCGAGAAGAAAGTTCAGCCGCGCCAGATCCGCAACGTGGGCCAATTCCGCGTTCATCATGGCCAAAATTGCGCGCCGAACCGGGGCAGGGAACGGATACTCCTCGTGCGCAAGAAGCGTGAAGTCTGAGTATGTGTGCTCGTGTGGTGACGCGCCTCTGGCCCGTCCTTTGTCGGAGGAGGCGAATCGCACGACCGCCACATTGATTCCGTCGGCCGAGGTGCCGCTCATCACGCCGGCAATAATCATGCTCATGCGCGTTCCTTCTTACTTTCCGCGCGAGCGAGCGTAGCCAGCCGGATCTCTTCGCTGAACTCCCAGAGCTGGCGCGTCAGCTTCTCAACTCGTGCGGAGGTGGGAGCGGGACTGCGGCGACTCGCCGCTGATTTCCTGATGAACGACTTCTTCTTAAACGCTAAGACGCGACTCGCCGATTCGCGCACGCGGCGGGCGAATCTGCCGTCGCGCTCCGCTTCGTGGATCAGAGCTTCATGGGCACGCACGATCAGCTCTTCTTGGTGGCAAATCAGAGCCAAGTCGCCGCCAGACCGGATATGCTGCACTGCCGTCCGCTCGATGGGAGCGAATTCGAGGACCGCTCCCATTTCCATGTCGTCCGAGACGATAAGTCCGTTGTAGCGGATTTTCTTCCGCAGGATGTCGGTGATCCATTTTTTCGACAACGATGCCGGCGTTTGTTCCCCTGTTACTTTTGGATAGGCCGCGTGCGAAACCATGACAAATGGCAACTGGCGACGCAGCATCCGATAAGGAAACAAATCTTCGACCAACATCTTTTTGAGCGCCTTCTCAATCACGGGCAGCTCATGATGGCTGTCGAGCTTGCCCTCGCCCAGTCCGGGGAAATGTTTGCCGCAGCCGAGCACGCCGGCATCGCCCAACCCGCGCAGGAACTCGCGCGCGTAGGCAACCACCTGCTTCGGATCGTCCGAAACCGCACGCGAACTCAGCACCGGACGCGAAGCCTCGTAGGCCAAGTCGAGCACCGGGGCAAAATCCACGTTGAAGCCTAGGGCGCGACAGTTTTCGCCGATCACGCGTCCATGCTTGCGAAAGAGCGTGCGGCTGCCCGTGGCAAAGACTTCCGCCGCGGAAGGGGCCGAACCGATCACGTTGCGGAAACGGTCGACGGTGCCACCTTCAAGGTCGACGCAAGTGAAAAGCGGCGTGGCCACGCACTTCTGGCATTCGCGCAGAAGAGTATGCGTCTGCTCAGCTCCGGTGATGTTGCGGGCAAACAGAATCACTCCCGCCGGCTGAATCTTCGTAAGCAGGGAAGCGGGCCGCGGAGACATCTTCGTCCCGTCGAAGCCGATGATGAGGAGTTGGCCGATGTTTAGTTCTAAGTCGCGCATCGTTCTGACTGACTTAAGACAACGTTCCGTCCGTCCCTTAATCTCTAGACGTAATGCGTTCAAGTTCATTCACTGTTGGCAAGAATTCATCTGTGGTGCACTGTCTCATGGAGCCGAGGCATTTCAAATTGAAGCTGTATGCCAGCCTTCTATATTCGGTGAAATCGGAAGGTGACAGATCGACGGAAATATTGTATTGGTGAACTCTAACCGCCGAAACAGTTGACGTGCTTTCACGCACACCCGCGAAGTAGGGATTCGATCCCCCTAAGAGGGTAGTTTTGCGGACGAGCTTGTCATCCTTGAAGCGGAGATCTCCTGCAAGAGCCATCAGTGGAGCAAGATGCAACTTATACTGCCATTTATTAACAAACACCAGCTCGAGTAAACATTCATGATGACAATCACCAGGTAGATCCACGGGAATGTTCGCATCGTGTAGCTGTTTTACTGCAAGATCGTAGGTTGTGCCGATACGCATCTGCGTAATCACTCCAACATATCTCCCTGCCTCAACCCTTGCGCGATATGCTTGAGCAAACGCTAAGGCAATCACAAACATCGTTGCGAGCACGACACACAGAACAATGAGCGGCCAGCGCCTCTGGCAGTTCATCAGCATGATGTATCCCTCCTTACGTCACGTTACAAAGTCCATCCACATGGGGGAGCTTGGGGACAGACGGGATGTTTTCTGCTGCTTGCACTTTATGGTGCCCGCCTGCATTTCTCGGCGCACTTCGCGTCTCGGCGGTTAGATTTCTTTCTTCAGCTCCGCCAGCAAGTTTAGCGCCTCCAGCGGCGTTATCCGGTTTAAATCCACCTCGCGCAACTTCTCCAGCACTGGTTGCGACAGCGGCGTGAAGATGGTTAGCTGCGTCGGGCGCTCCGGCTCTGCTCCCGGCGTCAGATGGCTTGAGAGCCGGCGCTCGGACGATTCATGCTCGGCCAGCACTTCGCGTGCACGCACCACGACTTCGTTTGGCAAGCCCGCCAGCTTGGCTACTTCGATTCCGTAGCTGCGGTCGGCTGCGCCCGGTTCGACTCGGCGCAGAAAAACAACGCTTCCGCCCGCCTCTTTGACGGACACGTGATAGTTCTTCACGCCACTCAATTGCTCGGCCAATTCGGTGAGCTCGAAATAGTGCGTGGCGAACAAAGTTTTGGCATGCACTCGCGCGTGCAGATATTCGATGGCGGCCCATGCGATCGCCAGGCCGTCATAGGTGGAAGTGCCGCGCCCTACTTCATCCAGCAGGATCAACGAGCGTGCCGTCGCCGTGTGCAGGATCGCCGCCGTCTCCGTCATCTCGACCATAAACGTCGAGCGGCCGCGGGCCAGGTTGTCGCTCGCGCCAATGCGCGTGAAGACGCGGTCGACAGTGCCCAGCCGCACCGCACGCGCCGGAACAAACGAGCCCATCTGCGCCATGATCACGATCAGCGCCGCCTGTCGCAGATAGGTGCTCTTGCCTCCCATGTTCGGGCCGGTTAGCACCACGATGTTGTGTGTTGAGGCATCCAGAAACAGATCGTTCGGAACGAAGCGATCGCTCCCCGCCGTCAGTTCCTGCAGTTCGATTACCGGATGACGACCTTCGACAATTTCCAAATCAAGGACGTCCGCGTTCTTCTCAGCTTCGTCGAAATGCGGCCGGCAGTAATTCCGCAGTGCCGCTATGTGCGCCAGGCAGCCGAGTACATCCACTTCGGCCAATGCCAGCGCGGTTTGCCGGATGCGCCTGGCCTCGGCGGCAATGGCAGAACGCAAGTCGGCAAACAGCCGCCGTTCGATTTCGACAATCTTCTCCTGGGCATCGAGAATCTTCGATTCATACTCCTTCAGCTCCGGAGTCGTGAAGCGCTCGGCATTCACCAGCGTCTGCTTGCGTTCGTAGTCGGTGGGCGCGTGCTGCAGGTTCGCCTTCGAAATCTCAATGTAATAACCAAAAATAGAATTGAACTTTACTTTGAGCGAACCAATTCCGGTGCGCTCGCGCTCGCGCTGTTCCACTCGCGCCAGGTACTGCTTCGAGTTGCGGCTCAGGTCGCGGAGTTCGTCCAGATCTTTGTCGACGCCTGGAGCGATCACTCCGCCATCGCTTAATGTGAGCGGCGGCTCTGGAACCAGCGTGCCATCGATCTTCTCCCGCAGATCGCCCAGTTCGTCGATCACGCCATGCAGTGTGCCCAGCCGCGTCGCAGAGGGTCGTAATTCAGATAACCCAGCCAACACCGTTCGCACCTTGGGAATTCGTGCTAGCGACGCCGCCAGCGCCAGCAGGTCGCGTGGATTCGCCGTTTCGAGCGTGACCCGGCTCAGCAGGCGTTCCAGATCCAGAATTCCTTCGAGCGACCGCCGCAATTCTTCGCGCCGCACCGAGTCTTTAACCTGCACCTCGACGGAATCGAGTCTGCCTTCAATCTCGGCGCGATCCAAAGACGGGCGCAGCAGCCAGGTACGCAGCAAGCGTTTGCCCATTGGCGTCACCGTTGCGTCCAGGCAGCGGAATAGAGTCACTCCAGCGTCCGTTCCCGCGAACAGCGGCTCGATCAACTCCAGGTTGCGCACCGTCACCGCATCGAGCACCAGGCAATTCTGCCGCTCGTAGAAGCCGATGCGGTCGACATGATCGAGAGTGCCGCGCTGGGTTGACCGGATGTAATAGAGGATGGCCCCCGCCGCCGAAGCCGCCGCCTGCTTGCCCGCCAGCCCGAAACCCTCCAGCGAGAGCACGCCGAAGTGATTTTCCAGCAGCGGAATGGCGTGGTCGGGAGCAAAGATCCAGTCGTCCAAAGGAGTCTCGGCCCAGCCGCCGCCGGAAACCCGGGCGACAGGCGCTGTGCCTGTCGCAGGGGGAGTATCCGCGTGGGGACGGGCGAGAGCCTGCCCTGAGTTTGCCGAAGAGACGCCCGTCGCTCCACTATTGTTCTTTTCAAATAGCGGAGCCGAAGACCCATAGAGCATTTCTCTTGGCCGTAATTGTTCAAGTTCTTCTTGAATGCGGCGCCCGGCCAATTCGCCCCCAAACTCCGTCGCTCGAAACTCGCCAGTCGAAAGATCGAGCGCCGCAAAACCCACGCGATCCCCGACCGTTGCCACTGCCGCCAGAAAGTTGTTCTCCTCCGCGTTCAGCGATGAATCTGCCGCGGTGCCCGGCGTGACCACGCGCGTCACCTCACGGCGCACCAACTTCTTTGCCAGGCGCGGGTCTTCCACCTGCTCGCAGACCGCGACCTTGAAGCCGCGCCGGATCAGTTTTGAGATGTAGCCCTCGGCGGCGTGGTAAGGCACTCCGCACATGGGGATGGCCACGCCCTTTTCTTTATTGCGCGAGGTCAGCGTGATCTGTAACTCGCGTGCGGCCAATACCGCGTCGTCGAAGAAAAGTTCGTAGAAATCCCCCAGCCGAAAAAACAGCAGAGCGTTGGGATGCTCCTTTTTGATGGCGGCATATTGCCGCATCAGCGGTGTGGAGGGCTCGGACATGGGGGAACAGGTGATTGGTAATTTGTAATTTGTAATCTTGTAATTTGCAATTCGACGCTGGAGCAGGGGCACTGAATCACGACAAGAGCCTTAAATTACCAATCACCAATTGCAAATTATCAATTCTTTTGTTCTCCTTACGCCATGGAACTCCGCAAAGATCCGATTACCCGTTCCTGGGTGATTACCGGTGACGATGTCATCGAACCCACTCCACCTTCTCAGGCCTGCCGGTTTTGCGGTCCGTCGGCCCCGCCAGCCCAGGTCATCGCCACCCTGCCCGGCGTGGATGGCAGCGCCTGGTCGGCGCGTTCCGTCGTGCATCCGCATGCGCTCTACCACGTCGAAGGCGAGGCGGCGCGCCGCGGCGACGGCCTCTACGACCGCATGGGATCGGTCGGCGCTCACGAAGTTCTGCTCGAAAATCCGCGCCACGACGCCAACCTCTGGAATGCGAGCGACTTCGAAGTCGAACAGTTCTTGCGTCTGGCCGCGATGCGGATTCAGGATTTGAAGCGCGACAGCCGGTTCAAATACATCAGCATTTTCAAGAATTACGGGGACGGAGCCGGACAGGAATTCGAGCATCCCACTTCGCAACTGACCGCAACCACTTTCGTGCCGCGGCGCGTGCTTTACGAACTGCGCGCCGGCCGCGACTATTTCGAAACCAAAGAGCGCTGCGTTTTCTGCGACATTCTGGCGCAGGAGGAGCGTCAGAACCAGCGCATCGTCGAAATTCGCGGAGACTACGTGGCCTTTTGCCCCTTTGCTCCGCGCGTCCCCTACGAAACCTGGATCACGCCCCGCAGCCATGAATCTTCCTTTGAGCGCACCGGTTCATCGCGCGTGGGCAACGTGGCCGATCTCGCCGCGCTGCTGCGGCGCACGCTGCAACGCATCCGCACCGTCACCGAAGACTTTCACCTCGTGCTCCACACCTCGCCCAACAGCCAGCATCCTTCGTCAACCTTGGGATATTGGAAAACCCTCGATGAGGATTACCACTGGCACATCGAGATTCTGCCGATTCTTGAGTCCAAGGCCAGGTCATACACCTTCAAAGAGATTTATTATTCTCCCGTCACGTCGGAGACGGCGGTGAAACGGCTGCGCGAGGCGAAGATCTAAGAGTAGTCGTTGGTCGTTAGTCGCTCGGGAAGGCTATTAGCTTTCAGCTCGCAGTTAGCGCGCTCTTCTACTGACAGCTGAGAGCTGACAGCTTT
>Ga0187890_10000235_pt1 | contig 39412 bp, 32 predicted proteins | sample June2016WEW_21_1_FD_133005 | JGI IMG/M metagenome (GOLD analysis project Ga0187890, IMG submission 133005) | Peatland microbial communities from SPRUCE experiment site at the Marcell Experimental Forest, Minnesota, USA - June2016WEW_21_10 | ecosystem: Environmental > Terrestrial > Soil >... | reverse complement strand
CGAGACGCTGGGGATCGACTATGACCGTGTGCGCGCGATCGTCGCCGACACTGCATCGGTCGGCTATACACATGTCACTGGCGGCTCGCGCGTCACTTTCGCCACCGGCATGGCTGTGGTCGACACCACCAAGAAGATAATCAAGGAGCTGTGCGTACGGGCGGCCAAGATGTGGGACGTCGACCCGGAGGGCGTGGTCTGGGAGGACGGCTGCGCAAAGCCGGCGAGCAGCAACGTAGGCGACTTTAAGCCGCTGTCGCTTAGTGAGATTGCCGCCAAGCGGGCGCAGACCGGCGGGCCGATCGTCGCCGAGGCGGCGGTAAATCCCAGCGTGGTGGCACCCGGCTTCGCCACCCAGTTCTGCGACGTCGAGGTCGATCCGGAGACCGGCAAGGTGAAGATATTGCGTTTCGTCGCCGCTCAGGACGTCGGACGCGCCATCCACCCGAGCTATGTCGAGGGGCAGATCCAAGGCGGCGTGACGCAAGGCATCGGCTGGGCGCTCAACGAGGAGTACATCTACGACTCGCGTGGGCACATGGAAAATCCGGGCTTCCTTGACTATCGGATTCCGGTGGCATCCGACCTGCCCATGATCGAGCCGGTCATGGTCGAGGTGCCGAATCCCGGTCATCCGTACGGCGCCAAAGGTGCCGCCGAAGTCAACATTTGCCCGCCGATGGCGGCCATCGCCAACGCGATCGAGCGCGCGACTGGCCGGCGGCTGACCGAACTGCCGATGTCGCCGCCGAAAGTGCTCGCCGCAATCGACGCGGGCGGGCAAAAGTAGAAGAGGCAAACCGGCAGTCGAAAATTTCGCGGAAGTGGTACCAAGCGCCAAGGCGACGCGTATCGCGGCAAGGATGGCGCCGCGGCCATTAGCAACAATGTCGAACCCATTCTCAATCGCTGTAATCGCTCTCTTCCAGAAACTCTCGGACAGCTTCCGAAAAGCCTTCGAAGCGAATGCGGCGTTTAATGATTTCTAAGACTGGCTGCTTTTGCTGCTCAGTCTTCCTTTTAGTCTTACATAGGGTCTTTCTAAAAACGACCCTTGCTCGTTTCGAACTCTGCATTGGACCGGCCCTTCCCTGTCTATGCGACTCATCAAGGGCCGAAATTTACAAATAGCGCGTTAATATTAAGTCAAACGCCAGAATAGTTGATTTTTATCAATAGCTTAGTTTTGAAATGGTTAACAATGGTTAACGGCCATGTGTGGCAGATGCATTTCGGCAGCTGGCGCGACATCCGCTCGAGCCCAGCTCGACTCCACATCGCCTGTCAGGAAAGCATGCGATTGTCACGGGGGACAGCGGACGCGCCTTCCGCGTCGAGATTATCGCACCGATGGCGTTGGCGGCCACCAATCATTTTATTGCGCGCATTGACGGCGTCTGGCGTCTGGTTCATCACCAATCAAGCCCGATCACGCAGATGGTCAGCCAGGCGCTTGGCGATGCGCCATTTCGGCGCCGTCAGGTTCGTTAGGCATAAGAATTCCTATGATCCATTCTCAACAACAACCTGGCCCGATTATCATCGATGTCTTCACGGCAGGTAGCCTATGAAGCTTGTCCTGTTCCAGCAAAGTGATGCCGGCCCGAAGCTGCCCGGCCTGCTCACCGATCGCGGCGTGGTCGATATCTCAGGCGTGGTCAGGTCGAACTACACGCCGCAGCTGGTGATGGAAGGCATCATCGACGATTTCGAGAAGCTGCGTCCTGCACTCGAGAAACTTGTCCAGACCGCAACGGCGCTGCCGCTGTCCGCGGTGCGGTTGCGGGCACCTTTGCCGCGGCCCCACAAGATCCTTTGCGCGCTCGCCAACTATTGGGAGCACGCGCAGCGCGCGCAGCGCCCGCTCAACATGTTCATGAAGAATCCCGACGCCGTCATTGGGCCCGGTGACACGATTCAACTGCCTGCATATACCGATCCTTGGATCTTTATGCACGAAGCCGAGCTCGCGTTGGTCATCAAGGGTCCATCCAAGATGATCAAGCGCGAGAGCTGGCGCGATGCCGTGTTCGGTTACACCTGCTTCATCGATGTCACGGCGCGCGGCGAGGGCCGGCGCACTTGGCCCGCCAGCCAACCCATGAGCTGGCTCGGCAAATCGTTCGATACGTTTGCGCCGCTCGGCCCATGCATTGTCACTGCCGACGAGATCGCAAATCCCAACGATCTGCTCGTGCGTTTCTGGAACGACGGACAGCTGCGACACAACTATAACACTGATGATATGGAGCACCACGTGCCCGAGTTGGTCGAGTTCGCGACCACTGTGATGACCATGGTATCCGGCGACATCATTGCCTGCGGCACCAACCACGAAGGATTGGGGGCGCTGCAGAATGGCGAGACGGTCGAAATCGAGATCCAGGGCATTGGCAGGATGTCGCTCAAAGTCGCGGATCCGCTCAAACGCAAATGGGAGCGCGGCATCTACATGGGTGCTGATTCAACGCACCCCGAAGCCGTCAGGCGCCATCGGCCTCGTGATGCAGCCACTCCCGGATCGCAACCCGAGAACCCATCATCCTGATACGCTTTCGTAACGACGACGCGCGCTACGGCAAAGTGCTCAGCGGCAGTGGCCTGCAAGTCGAGTGAGGGCGAATTCGAGAATGAAATTATTCCGCAATCGCTGGTGGGTCGTCTTTGGCTCTGCCATTGGCCTCATGGTCAGTGGCGGCCCCATCAACATTTTTACTTTTGGCGTGTTTTTGCGGGCCGTAACTGAGGATATTCATATCGGACGTGGCGCCTTCGCCTCGGCGATGCTGGTGACGAACTGGATTAGTGCCGCATCGGGACCGTTTCTTGGCTGGCTTCTAGATCGCTATGGCGCGCGGCGCGTGCTGCTGCCGGGAGCATTACTGTTTGCGCTCGCAACTGCGATGCAGGCTTACATCACATCGTCGCTGCTCGTGATCTATCTCCTGTTTGCTTTCAAGGCCCTGATGGGCGCCGGGCTATCGCCCGTTTCCTATGCCTTCGCTGTGTCCAAATGGTTCGATCGGCAGCGTGGCTTGGCGCTGGGCTTGGCTCTGGCGGGCGTGGGGCTCGGTACGTCGGTTATCCCCCTGCTAGTCGCCCATCTCATCGCAAATTACGGCTGGCGGTTCGCCTACGTCGGGCTCGGCCTGGTCGTGCTGGTGCTGGGCGGTTTGCCCGCACTGCTTTTCATCCGAGAGCCGGACCAGCATGAGCGGACCGTGCTCCCCCATTTGGCGCAGGCTGCATTGACCGGTTATGACTTCATCGTCGTGCTGAAAGGGTGGCGTTTCTGGGCCCTCGCCTTCGCCTTTTTCCTTGGCGTTGTCGCGCTCAACGGCACACTGACCCAGATCGTCGCCATGCTTATGGACCGAGGTGCGACCCTCCAGGTCGCCACCCGGGATCTCGCTGCTTCTGGCATTGCCGCCATCCTCGGGCGCGTTGCATCGGGCTGGTGCGTCGACCGGTATCACGGGCCTTATGTCGCGATCGGATTTTTTATCCTGCCGATGATCGGCACCCTTTTCTTTGCGAGCGGCGCGGGCGAGCCTATGCCGCTTATCGGCGCGCTTCTTTGTGGTGCTGCTTTGGGCGGTGAGATCGACCTCATGAGCTTCCTAGTCAGTCGCTACTTCGGTCTCAAATCCTACGGCAAAATATTCGGTACGATGTTTGGCATTTTTGCAGGCTCGACCGGCGTGGGACCGTTCATCTCTGGCCTGTCGTTCGACCATTGGCATAGCTATGTGCCGGCCTTCGCCCTTTATGAGGCGGCGCTCGTCGTCGCGTGTCTCATCTTCCTGCCGCTCGGGCCTTATCCCTTCCCGGCTCATCATCGCCGCACCTTTGCGGAATCCACCGAAAAGGTGTCGGCGTGAACAGCGTAACGGAGACACCCATCCTCATCGTCGGCGGCGGACCAGTCGGTCTAGCGCTAGCCGCAGATCTCGGATGGCGCGGAATTGAGTGCATTTTGGTCGAGCAGAGCGACGGCACAATCTATCATCCACGTGCCAACACGGTGAATTCTCGCACGATGGAATTCTGCCGCCGCTGGGGCATCGCTGAGGACGTACGGCAAGCGGGCACGCCACCCGACTTCCCGCTGGACATCATCTATTGCACCGAACTGGCGGGTTACATGCTCGCACGGGTCGATCGCCCGACCTATGGCGGGCACAAGCCGTTAGCGACGACGCCCGAACGTTCGCAGCGTTGCAATCAGCTCTTCTTCGATCCGATCATGCGCAAACTTGCAGAGAGCTTCTCGAGCGTTCAATTACGGTATCGTTGCCGCTTCGAGTCATTCACCGAGACGCCGGACGGCGTGTTGTGCGAGCTGCACGATCTCGCCAACGATCGACGCGAGACCGTGAAGGCTCACTTTCTTGTCGCGTGCTGCGCTGGGCGCAGTAGTGTGCCGCAGACACTGGGCGTGCGCTGGGAAGGCCAGCCAGTCCTTTCGTACCATCTCAACGTATTTCTCAAGATCAAGGAGCTTTGGACGCGTCACGATAAAGGCAAGGCCGCGTTTTATTTCTTCGTCGACGAGTCAGGCAGCGGCCCCAGCCTTATCGAGCTCGACGGCAGGGAATTATGGCGGCTCGGTATCAACACCGGGCAACACGCCGTTGCGCCAGAAGATATAAATATTCCCGCGATCGTCGAGGAGTTCGTGGGCGCTAATATCCCCTATGAACTTGTCTCGATCCTTCCCTGGACTTGCCGCAGCATCGTTGCCGACACGTGGCGGCATGGCAACGCCTTTCTTGCAGGCGACGCCGTACACCTGCACAGTCCCTCGGGCGGCTTCGGCATGAATACCGGGCTTGGCGATGCTGTTGATCTTGCGTGGAAGCTCGCGGCGGTTGTCACAGGTTGGGGCCGGCCCGCGCTTCTCCAAAGCTACGAGATCGAACGCAAACCCGTTGCTCGCCGCATCGTGCGAGAAGCGACGGAGAATCAAGCTCCGCTTGGTGACCCGGCGACTCGCGCACTCATCCGCGCCCAAGGCCAAGAAGGCGACCGGGCACGCCGCATTATCGGCGACGAGATCCTACGCGAGCGAACAAGAGTGTTCGTATCGGATGGACTCGTGTTGGGATATCGCTATGAGCCCTCCCCCATCATCGTGCCAGACGGAACGCCGGCGCCCGTGGAGTCTGTGAGTCAGTACGCGCCTACGGCGCGGCCCGGCTCGCGCGCGCCACACGCGTGGCTCGCCGAAGGGCGCTCGACACTTGATCTCTTCGGCAACGGCTTTGTGCTGCTAACTTTCGACGGCGCGGCGGGTGATGCATCACCGATCGTGGAGGCAGCACGCGTGCGCGGCATGCCGCTCAAAATGGTGGAGATTGAAGACGGTGCAATCGCCAAGCTTTATGAACGACGACTTGTGCTAGTGCGGCCAGACGGACACGTTGCCTGGCGCGACGATGGGCCGCCCAAGGATCCACTAGCGCTCGTCGATCGCGTTCGCGGCGCTGCTCACTAGAGCATGACCTACCCGATCATTCTCTAATTCCACAGTGCCGCGTGACGTCGTTCTGCACAGCTGTGCTTAGATTTCGTTGCCGCATTGCTCCTTGAGCAGATCTAGTCGCCTCAATGCGTCGCGATCGGTGACCACAAATAGTGTAGCTGTCTCGCTCGCCTTGTGAGTGATCCAGTTGCCATGCGGCAAACTGAATACGTCGTGGGTATCCCAGCTCACCGTTTCCTCACCAACGCGAGACGAGCCGTGGCCCTCGCAAACAAGGCACACTGCATTACTTGTCGTGCGGAAGCGGACCGTTTCCGTGCCCCTGTCGATCTGCGTCAGATAGCAGTCCATCAGTGGCATGGTCGAACCGCCAGTGATTGGATTGATGTATCGCACCCGTCGTGAGCCGTCCTTCCATTTTGGCGCCGCTCTCACGGCGTCACGCGCCGCAGCCCACGGATAACGAAAGACCGGCGAGAACTGCGGCAACTCATCACCTAGTTCCGGCACGATATTGGGAAACGCGAATGCGGCGTCATCTGGCATGTTCGGCAGATCGTGGGCCGGGCCTGGTTCAAATGCATCGGTGCCGAGATATCGATGCAAGGGCGCGTCGAGTGCATCGAGCCAAATGATCGGCGCGCTCCCCCGATGGACGTGCTCGTGCCAGGTCCAGCCCGGCGTGATCACGAGATCACCTTCCTCCATCGCGCAATCCTTGCCGTCCACGATTGTTGAAGCGCCGCTTCCTTCAATCACGAAACGCAGCGCATTCATGGTGTGCCGGTGCGGGCGCGCCTTTTCGCCAGGCAGCAGGATTTGAAGTGCTGTTACAAGATTGGTCGGTGTGCCACCGTCGGCATCTTGATCTGTCAAGGTCAAGACCCGACGTTCCACTGCGGCAGGTGAGGCAACTTTCATCGCATCGTCAATCAGGGGGCGGATTCGCTTCCATTGCCCAATGGTTCGGCGCTGGCCCTCCGTCGCGCAATTTGTGTGCGACCACACTTTCCCAAAGCGGGTGGAGCTTGGCGGCCTGCCAAGCTTTACGAATCTCCGCATAGGAACGATCGCCAGCTAACGGTACCATCGGCATCTCAGTTCTATTCATGGTGATTCCTCCATATACTTCTCACCAAGAGACGATTTTGGTGCGTGTGATTTCTTCCATTTTGGCGGACCTGGTTGTGTCGCCTTCAACAGAAAAGCTTAGAAGAATCATTAGATCTCGACCCTACTCTGCAGCGCTCGGCACGCTCCGCCGCGCTTGCTCCGCTGCGTTCCTTATTGAAGCAGGCGCGATCTCGATGTCCCAGACAGGCTCGATCACGGCCTCGACATGCGGAACCGTAGTTTCGACTTCGAGCAGTGTGGCGCACCCCGGGCAATAATATTCCACATAACGTCCCAAAGAGTGCCGTCCGCTGGGCGGCGGTAGTTCGGTCAGATCATCCTTGTCGACCATATTGTAAATGCATGCATCCTTGTAGTTGCGATCGGCGAGACCAAAGTCCTGATTGCATTTGCGACAGGCGATCGCAAAGCTTTCGCCCTGCTCGACAATATTGAGACACTCATGAATACGCATGACCGCTTTGGAGAGATTGACCGCGAGCTTACGCTGCTTGCGTTGCGGATTCACCGGCTTTGCCTGAGCCAGGCGTTCCGCCCGCATCGTCTCGCGCAGCTCGCTCGTTTTTGCCGCGTCGACCACGTGCCCTTTTTCGTCGATCACCACGCCGTAGAGCTTACGCGCGAATTTGAGCGACACCGCTTGATTCATAATGTCGTTGAGCACGGCGTTCGGATCCCGATCCAGCGGATCGCCATAGCCGCTCCCGACCATGACCGGATCGACCAGGATGCTGCCCTCCGGCACGTCGAGTCGCTTTAGCGGCGGCAGGTCGGGGGCGTTCACCGTACCCCATTCCGACGCCGTGGCTAGCTCTACGGGATATCGCGATTTGATGAACTGACCGGCAAGATCGTCTGGGTCGAGTCTATATTTGTCGCCACCGATGCCGGCCGGATAACCACCGAACAGTCCCCAGCCGCCCGGTATTCCGTGATACGGCGAATAATTCACGGTCAGATTCTTCGAACCCCGAGACAGGATGATCCGCTGCATGCCCAGGCCGCCGCGGAATTTCCCGAAACCGCCGCTGTCGGTCATGTGGTTACGGCTCAAATATATCATTGGATACTGCATCTCTATGTTTTCGATGTCCGAGATACCGACCGTCGGATTGTTCAGATGCCCGCCCGACGACACGCCGTCGCGGTAGGGAGCAGCGCCGAAGCCGGCGCCATGCATGTCGTAGATGCCTTGGCCGACTGGTAGGCCGTGCTGATTGCTGCCGCCATACATGATGCCGGGTCCACCGGTGTTGAATCCGCCCGAGCCGGAACCGCCGCCATACCATGAGGCGTTGACGTCCTCGTCGAGACCCGCTGCGTACAACATTTTGGCGATGCACGCGCTGGCCGCCGAGGTCAAGAAGCCGCCGATGCCAGAAGCGCCGCCGCATGCCGCGGGATAGCGACAGTTCAGCACGGTGCCTTCCGGTATCTTGAGCGTGACCGGTTTTACCATGCCGCCGTTCCAGGGAATGTTCCAGAAGAGTTGACTGGTCAGTGCGACGAAGAGCTGTCCCCAGCTGCCCACGTAAGTCGAATTGGTGGCGTCTTCGTTCTGCTCGCTGGTGCCGCCATAGTCGAACGTGACTCTGTCGCCGACCTTCGTCATTGCGCAAACGATTCGAATGACCTTGGGCTTGCCGGTTCGGATGTCAGTCGCGGTGGTGTAGACCCTGCTCCGCCACGTGCCATCTGGCATCGCATCGAGCCGATCGCGGGCCATACGCTCGGAATCTTCATTGAGCTTTTTGCAGGCGGCCCGCACAAATGGAAGGCTGTATTTTTCGACCAACTGGAGAAAACCGCGCGCGCAAACATTGTTCGAGGCAATGCGCGACTTCAGATCGAGTCCGACATAGCCCGGATCCCGGCATTGCTCGGTCAGATTCTTAAAGATGTCGAGCCGCAGCTTACCGCCTTCCATCAATTTGATGCCGCAGCTGCGCACTCCCTCGTGGAAGATTTCGGTGGCGCCACCGCGCAGCACGCCGCCGGTATCCGCGGTGTGTGTCATGCTGGCTGTCCATGCGATCAGCTCGCCGTTCACAAAGATCGGCTTGACTACCATTTCGTCATAAACATGGGTGGAGGCAATATAGGGATCATTCATGTAGAACTGATCGCCATCATTAATGCCGGGATTCTCCGAATAATACTCGATAACCTTTTTCACCGCGTCCTCGCAGCCAGCCGAGAAGCGCAGATGTCCCGAAGCGCTGAGAACCGTTGTGCCGTCCGCCTCGTAGAAGCTGGCCATGCATTCGCCGCCCTGTACGACAATTGGTGAAGCGCACACCTTTTGTAGAGCGATGCGACCTTCTTCGGCGATATTCATCAGCCGATGTACAAACATCTCGTAGCGGATTGGATCGATCGTCACACTAGCCTCCAATGCCAATTCAGCCTATCGGCGCAGCACGATGTTGAGATAATCGTCTACCTCGGCCCCATGGGTTGGCGGCACGACGATCGTGGTAAACGGCGTTTCGATAATCGCCGGCCCAGCAATCAGGTTGCCGGCGGCGAGTCTGGTGTAGTCGTAGATGGCGGTGTCCCGAAAGCCGGCATCCAGCCCGGTGAACCAGGCGCGGCGCTGACCCTTGCGCGCCTGCGAACTGTCCGTGCCGGACCGCTCGCTGCGACGCAGCTTTGGCTTGGCCGTGGCGCCGATGGCGTCGACAGCGATCGAAATGACTTCGATGCCGGCTTCGGCGTGGCCAGCCCCCGAACCGTACATCTCTTCGTATCTGCGGTTGAAGGCGTCTTCGATCGCGCCCCGATCGGACGTCTGCAGCGGCCTTGTCGGAATCTGCACTGCGACTTCGTTCACTTGTCGCGTGTAGCGCATGTACAGCATACGTCGGAATGTCACCTGCTCGGCGGCAAAACCTTCCCTTCGCATTGTCTTGCTCAATGACGCTTCGATCGTCTGGATCTCGGCGTACAACGCCTCTACGTTGATTGGCGCGCTGAGGTGACGCGTAATCATGCGGGTATGAACCACATCTGACGCCGCGACGCCGAAAGCGGAGAACACCGGACTCATCGGGAAGATATAGACGCGATTGATGCCGAGCTCGGCGCCATAGGCCGCGGCATGGACTGGTCCAGCGCCGCCGAAGGCGTAGACCACGTATTCTTCAGGGACGTGGCCCGCTCGCACCACCTGTCGCCGGATAAGATCCGACATCTTGCTGTTGATGACGTCGTAGATGCCGCCTGCAGCCTGTTCTGGCGTGAGATTGAGCGGCTTGGCAATCAGCCGCATGACCGCTTCTTCGGCCGCTTTCTTATCGAGCTTGCGACGCCCGCCGAGGAAATAATCCGGATCGATGTAGCCTAGCACGACATTGGCGTCGGTGACGGTTACTTGGATGCCGCCGATGCCATAGCATATTGGCCCGGGGTCGGCGCCGGCGCTGTCTGGGCCGACCAGCAAACGTCCAGTGACGGCGTCGATGCGGGCGATGGTCCCGCCGCCGGCACCAATGGACTCGACATCGATCATCGGCTGCAACAGCCGAAATCGTTCGGCGATTGGCTCTCGCGCGTGGGTATAGCCATAATCGGTGAGCAGGCCCACGTCGAAGCTGGTGCCGCCCATGTCGGCAGTTATGACATTCGGGTGCTTGAGCGTTTGTGCGACAAATGCAGTCGCGATCATGCCGCCAGCAGGTCCCGATTGCAGCGTGCCGATGCCTGTCATCTGTGCCGGCCGCACTATGCCGCCGTTGGCCTGCATGACCATGATATCGTCCGGCAGTCCGGAACTCTTGAGTTCGCGGTTCAAGCCCGAAATGTAGCGGTCGATGGTGTTCCACAGAAAGCTGTTCACCACCGTAGTGTTTGATCGCGCATACTCGCCCATCTGCGGGGCGATCTCGTGCGACAATGTCACGGCGATGCGGCGATCGGGATTGAGCTCGCGCACGATACGTGCCACCTCGATCTCGTGCGCCGGGTTCATCCAGGAGAACAGCAGGCAGACCGCAATCGCCTCGACGCCGTCGATGTCGACGAGCTTGCGTACCGCCTGGCGAACGCCCGCCAAGTCCAATGGCACCACCACGTCGCCCTTGTAATCGACTCGTTCGTACACACCATTGATTAAGGGACGCGGCACCAGTGGCGTCGGCTTGGTGACCTTGGTCACGTGTTTGATTTCCATCTCACTCAGGCCGTCGACCCGGCCAACCGCCCGCATGATGTAAATCGTGTCCTCGAAACCGCGCGTCGTAATCAGTCCGACCTTGGCACCGCGTCGGGTGATGAGTGCGTTGGTGGCGACGGTCGTGCCGTGCTTGAACATCGATGTACGCTCAAGAAAACTCCTCGTAGACAGGCCGAGTGAGCCTGCGGCGACAACAACCGCGTCCTGGACGCCCTGCGCGAAGTTTTTCGGAGTGGTCGGAGATTTGTCGATCGTGATGCGACCATCGGGATGCAGCACCACGATGTCGGTGAACGTGCCACCGGTATCGATGCCGACGACAAAGCCGTTCGAAGCGGCTTCGCCGATCGCTGTGCCCTGCTCAACCGCAGCGGACTCCGCACTTACCATTTTCAGCGTCCCTTCTGTCCCTCACCTCACTCTACGAAAGAGTGAAGCTCATTTACCCTCTATCGCACGCAACCGTCCTATTCGCGAATGCGCAACCGGAGAGCCAGCGTCTTGGCAAAACCCGACGCGACAGGCATGCTGGCTCCACCCAGGTTTCATCCAAGTGGCAGCTGATAGCGGCGCGTTAATAGCAGAAAGCTGATGCTGAACATCGTCACAATCGTCGTCCAAACGCAACCCAAAGCAGCAAGCTCGCCGATCTGCCCATTATTCCAGAAATCGAATAGAGTTACCGCGACCACCTGAGAATCCGGACCAACGAGCAGCAGCAGCAACGACACAGCACGAACCGCAATCAAGAATACAAAGAGCCAACACGAAATCATTGCCGGAATCAGGAGCGGCAGCACCACCCGCACCAACACTTTGCCGTGCCGCGCGCCGGCGAGCGTGGCCGCCTCTTCGAGCTCGGGATGAATTTGAATAACGCCGAGCTGAGCGTACCGCAGGCCATACGGCAGATAGGCCACAGTGGAGACGACAACCAGCGACGACAGGCTGCCGTACACTGACCCACCGATATTGACGAATATTTCGAGAAAGGCGAGGCCAAGCACGATTGCGGGAAACACCAACGGCAGTGCAGCCAGTGCATCCAGCAGATGGCTTCCCGCGACGTGACGCGCCACGCACCAGCCCATAATGATGGAAAGCACAGTCACCAAGGTCGCCGCAGATGCCCCGAGTACAAGTGTGTTGAGGATAGACCCGCGAAAGGACAGCGCACTCAAGACTTCGACAAAGTTGCCGATGCCGAGCTTCGGCAAGGCAGCAATGCTGAATGGTTGATAGTACGGCAGGAATGCAGCCCAAACGATCGTCGCCAGAGGAATAATGACCACGATGAAGGGAATGGCAACTACCGCGGCACCTGCAGCGTATCGCCAACGGCCAAGCCGAAAGACCCGCGGACGAAAACCCCTGCCGGTGATAGATTGATAACGATGCGCGCTTGCCGTCACGCGGTTGTAAAATTGCAGTAGCGTAGCCATCACGACTAGCAGCAGCACCCCGAAAGCCGAAGCCCGGCCGACATCCGGCGGCTGCGCCAACGCTAATTGCTGATATATCGTGCTGGTCAACACCCGAGTAGACCCTGGCAGACCAACCAGAGCCGGCACCTCGAACGCCTCCGATGCCTTGATGAAAACCAGTAAGCCGAGTGCCAGCAACGCCGGGCGCACCATTCCAAAGGTGACGCGCCTGAAGGTGGCCGACAATCCAGCGCCGCACATGCTGGCCGCCTCCTCGAAGGCAGCATCGGAATTCCGCAACACGGGCGCCAGTAACAGAAAGGCGAACGGCGACCATAACGTACCTTCAACAAAGATCATTCCGCCCAACGAATAAACGTCGATATAGGGGCCGTTGCCGCCAAGTAGCCATTGCAAAAGCGCGTTGAATGGGCCGGCACGACCGAGGAAAAGCAGCCATGCCACAATGTAGAGCACATAGGGGATGCCGAGCGATATGATCGCCGTTACGTATAGGAGCTGCCGCAGGCTCGCATCGGTCCGTTCCGCCAACCAAGCCTGTGCGGCACCGAGCACGAGCGCCAGAACTGCCGCGCCCAGCGGATAAAGTACGCTGTTGATGAGCATCGGCGCTAAAGTACGTCCGGTGAATATCGTGGCGAAATTACCAAGCGTGAAGGCGCCAAAGCCGCCGCGCGCGTCGAGCAGATGCAGACTGGAATAGCCGAGAAAGAGGAACGGTGGAACGATCGCGACGACCAGGACGACGATTAACGCGATGACGGCGGGCGAAAAACGCCCCATTGAGAGAGTTCCGCCGCGCCCTGGCGCTGATGTCATAGCCGTCACGTCCGGTTAGTTGCGACGGCGTTTCGTGAAACGCAAGCTTCTCATTTCGCGAACAGTTGCATGTACAGCTCACGCGAGCGCGGTAAGTCTGCGTCCATTTTGATCGGCGAAATGAAATTTTCGTGCAATCCGATTTTTCGCGGTACGATCTGGTCAAGGTCGGCGGACGCTGCGACATCGAGTCGTGCCGGGAAATAATCCGCTCGTTGCAAGGTTTGCTGGCCTTCACGCGATAGCAGATAATCAATGAACAGCATCGCCGCATACGGGTGCGGGGGCGCCTTCGGGAGCATAACCGAACTCACAACGGTAAGAACCGGATCGAGCGGAAGGGGCGCTATCGGCGCGCCCTTGCGGGCGCTGATGATCGGATGATGCAAAAACGCATCGAGACAGAGCGCGTATTCGCCGGCCATGACGCGATCGACTACGACACGGTTGGCGGAAGGAATCGATACGATGTCCTGCTGCGCCAGCTTCTGAAGATAGGCGAACGCTTTGTCTTCTCCCATGAAATTGCGCACGCCGGTGATGAATAGCATGGCGCCCGCGACAGTTGAGGACCAGACGATCTTTCCTTTCCACTTCAGATCGAGATAATCGGCGAAACTCTTTGGCGCCTCACCCGGCTTGACCAGATTGGTGTTGTAGCAAGCGCCCAGATAGCTGGTCCGCGTCGGCGCCCAGTAGTTGTCAGGATCACGCAACCCGGGATCATAGGCTTCGATTTGCGGCGACCAAAATGGCTGATCGATGTCGGCAGCCCGGATCGGCACTTCCAACCCGGTACTCTCGACCACATCGGCGACCATATGGCCCGCACGCGACTCGGCCATCACCTTCTGGAGCTGTTGCGGCGGGTCATCCCGCACATATTGAGCCCTGACGAAAGGATATTTTGTTTGGAAGGCGTCGATCAGGGGACGCAGCGCCTGATCGACGATCATCGAGGAATACACCGTGACCTGCCCCTCCTTACGGGCGCCATCAACCAAGCGCTGCTCGCGGTCGGTGCCCCGATAAGTCGCAGGATTATCGCTGGGGGATGCATCCTGAGCTAAGGCAACGGTCGCGCCGGCCGACACAATCAAAGCCAGCAAGAGGGGTCGGATCGTCGCGATGATCGCCATGGGCGCTCCTCTCGCCTTTAAAGCCGCTTTTGGTGGATGGCTGGGTCGCGCCGCGATGGCGTGGCAGCGCGCCGAACTGCGTGCTGGGTCACTTCGTCTCCCGTAGAAAGATTTCGTTGTGGGCACCCAAGTCCGGCGCCGCCCTGTCCATCCGCGGCGGCGTGGCACTCAGGCGTACCGGGTTGCCGATGACCGAGACAGTGCCTCGCGTACGATGCGGCAGGTGCTTACGCATATCGAGGGCGATGAACTGTGGGTCTGCGATCACTTCTTCCAGCGTGTTAAGAGAGCCCGATGGCACGTCCTGCTCTTCCAAAAGCTGGAGCCAGTGCGCGCGCGGCCGCGATTGGAACACTGAAGCAAGTTCGTCGCGTAGCGCGTCGTAATTCTTGACCCTGGCATCCCGGTTGTGGAAGCGTGCATCGTCTGCGAGGGCCTGACGGTCGGTTGCCGCAAGCAGGCCAAGCCAGAATTTTTCCGGCGACGACAAATGCACGACGAACGGCAGACCATCGCCGGCAGTGAAGGCGAAGACTTGCGCCCGCTTGCACCGCGTGGCCCGTGAGGGCACCTTTCCATCCTCGAAAAAATGCGCGGCATTCTCGCCCAGGAAGGCCAACGAGGCTTGCAGCAGCGACGTTTCGACTTTTTGCCCGAGCCCCGTCGTGGTGCGGGCCATGAGCGCGGCCAGCACGCCATAGGCGGCAAATGTACCGGCCAAATGATCGGATAGCGACACACCCATGGTCTGCGGCGCGGCGCGGTCGGTCAATACCGACAACAATCCAGACACCGCCTGACCGACCGTGTCGTAGCCAGGACGGTTGCTGTAGGGACCTTGTGATCCGAACCCGGTGATCGAGCAATAGATCAATCGGGGATTAGCTGCGGCCAGTGGCTCGTAGCCGAGTCCCAGTCGCTCCATCGTTCCGGGACGGAAATTCTCGATAATGACGTCGGCACTCAATGCCAACCTTCGGGCGGCGGTCCGTCCAGCCTCGGTCTTCAGATCGAGCGTAACGCTCATCTTGTTGCGGTTCATGGAGCCAAACGTGCCGTTGTAGTCCTGCTTGCCCCAGTTACGGAACGCATCGCCGCCATTTGGTGACTCGATCTTGACGACCTCCGCACCCAAATCCGCGAGCAGCATGCCGGCAAATGGTCCGCTGACATAACTTGCGAATTCAAAGATCTTAATGCCGTCAAGAGCGCCAACGTTCATAGCGGATAGTCCTTCCTTGGCTTCGCGACAGCAATATTTCGGCGCAGCTCGCGCAATGCGCGATCAGACTGCGGCCGGCTTGAATTTCGGAAGTGTAATCGTCTCGGTGATGGGTTGGTAGACAACTTCCACCCGCATGTCGCAGGCAAGCTTGTCGGGGGCAATCCCTATCACGTTGCTGATCATTCGCGGTCCTTCATCGAGCTCGATGACGGCGACCGCGTAGGGCACCTCGTCGGCAAATCCTGGGTGATAGACCCGATGGTAGACGACGTAGCTGAAAATGCGACCGTGGCCGCTGGTAGAGGCCCAAGTCCACTTCGTCGCATTGCAATGCGGACACAAGAGCGACGGAGGGAACCAGTACTTGCCGCAGGCGTCGCAGCGGGGCATCAGCAGCTTGCGATCGCGCAAGCCGTCCCAATAAGGCTGCGCCTCCGCGGATGGGACGGGTATTGGCTTCTTGTACTCCGGCATGATGTCAGGCCCTTCCTAGGATCAGCGTCGAATGACAGACCTGGTTGCCGCCGTGACCACTAATCAAGGCAATTTCCGCATCAGGAACTTGCCGGTCCGGTCCGTAAACACCCTGCAACTGTCGCGCTCCTTCAACGATCTGCAGCATGCCTTCGACGTGAGCTTCAGAAAGTTGACCTCCTGAAGTGTTACAGGGCAGCACTCCGTCAAGTCGCAGCGCGCCGGAACGGGCAAAGGCACCACCCTCCCCCTTCTTGCAGAATCCGTAGTCCTCGAGCTGGGTGAGGACCATATAGGTGAAGCAGTCATAGATCTGCGCTGTATCGACATCCTTGGGCCCGAGCCCGGCCATGCGGAAAGCCCGCGCACCGCTTTCGACCGCGCCGGTCGAAAGCATGTGGTCCCCCAAAATCCAACCCTTGGTGTTGTTGTGAGTTGCAAAGCCTTTGATTAGGACCGGCCGCTGCCGCAGCGACTTGGCGCGCTCCGTCGATGTGACCACAACCGCACCCGCACCGTCACTGTTCAGGCTGCAGTCGAATAGCCCGAATGGATCGACGATCAGGCGTGCGCGCTGATAATCCTCGAGTGAAAGTGACTTTTTCATCATGGCGTCAGGATTGCGGAGCGCATGCTCGCGGAAAGCCATAGCGATCGCCGCGAAGTCGTCGCGCGTCGTGCCGTATTCAAACATATGGCGTCGTGCCCCGAAGGCGTGCTGGGACACGGCACCGAAATGACCGAATTCCGGACCATGCTCGCGCGGCCGCTGCGCAGCAGGAATCAGGCTGTTTTCGGCAATTCCTTTTCCCTTTTGATGCGTGCGTGTCCAACTGTCGCGCCCGTAGCCGCAAACCACCACGCTGGCGAGACCCGCTTCAATGGCCATAACGGCGAGTATCAGAGAAAGGATCTGGCTCGCGCCGCCGTTGTCGAGACTTGTGCTGAAGTCAACGTCGATGCCGAGCCGCGCTGCAATCAACTGATGATGAGAATAGACGTCGTCAGGACCGCGCACCACGAGGCCATCGACCTCCTTGCTGGTCAGTCCGGCCTCGTCCAGAGCATTCTTGATCGCCTCTTCAAGGAGGCTCAGCGAATTTTCTCCGACCTGGCCGAGCCGGCTCTTGCCCGTTCCGACGATCGCGTACTTATCCCTCAGCGCATTCATCTTCCATCTCCACGCAATTGCAACCACTCCAGTCGCGGCAGCACTTCATCGCGAAGCACCGGCATTTCTCGTACGTAATTCACCAATATCAGCGCCATGCCGCTTAGCCCGGCCTCGGCTAACTGTAGAAATTTCTCGGCAACCTGATCATAACTGCCGATCACCGGGAAAGTCGCTCCGCCACTAATCACACGTTCCTTCATTCGACGCATCAGATCCGGCGACAGCGATTGTGTACCACCGGCAGCCCGCTTGGCGATGATCTGTTCGGCCGCTTCCCAGTCGCCCTTTTCGCGTACCAGATAGTGATAATACTCCTCGGTTTCCTTCGGCGTCCGCCGGCACAGCAGATGTCCGCTCGCGTAGAGCCCGATGTTCTCCGCGCCGGGGACGGCGCGCACTTTCGCCACGTCTGAGGCGATATTGGCGTCCTCAGTGATCACCATGAAAAGACAGTCGCAATGGTTGACCGCAAATCTGCGTCCAGCCGGTGACGAACCTGCGCTCATCAGCACCGGCCGTCCATCCCCCCAAGGTCTCGGTTTGGCGCCGACATTCTTCAAGTTGAAATAAGTGCCTTGATGGTCGAATGGCGCGCTCTCGGAATAAATCTTCTTGAGGATCGAAACCCACTCTGCCGAGTATTCATAGCGCTCGTCGTGCTCCCGCAGCGCAATGCCGAACATCGCGAACTCTTCGACATTCCATCCGGAGACCACATTGATGCCAAAACGACCTTGCCCGACGTGGTCGGCGGTCACGATCGCTTTGGCGGCGAACACTGGATGAACCAGCGGAATGTGGATGGTGGAGAACGCGACAATGTCCTTGGTTGAAGCGAGCAACGCCGACGCCCAGGAGAGGGTTTCGAAGCTGGTCCCCTGGCGGTCGGTCTGGCCGCCGTAACCGATCCAGCGCGCGATCGGCAGGATGAATTCCAGGCCGGCTTCGTCCGCGAGTCGGGCAGCTTCGAGATTTTCTGACCAGCCCGCCTGCCAACGCTCAGGCGCCGTGGTAGCAAACGAGCCGGAACAGTTCATGCCGAACAAGCCGAGCTTGAACCGGTTCGCGTTCTGCATTCTGGTTGCGCGCGTCATCACAGCCCTTGCACCTCGGCGCCCTGCCTGTCCGTCAATTCAGTGCTTCGCGTAGGCCCAGCCGTTCCAGTCGCGGCAGTACCTCGTCGCGAATGGTTGGCATTTCCTGAACGTAGTTCACGGAAGCAAGTGCCATACCGTCAAGCCCGGCATCGGCAAGCCGTTTGAACGTCGCCGCAACCTCATCATAAGTGCCTATCACCGGGAATGTGCCGCCGCCGCTGATGAAGCGCTCCATCATGACTTTGAGTCGCTCCCGTGGCAGTGAGCGGCTGTCGCCGGCGAGCCGCTTACGGATGATGGCCTCGGCCCCCTCCCAATCGCCTTTTTCATGAACCAGGTAGTGGTAGTATTCTTTGGTCTCTTTCACGGTCGCCCGACACATCAGATGACCGCTGGCGAAAACACCGAGGCCAGGCCTCCCCGATCGCATGGAGGCTATCTCTTCAGCAAGTTTGGCGTCATCGTTGATAACCATGAACAGGCAGTCGACGTGGCGAGACGCGAATGCCCGCCCGGCGGGTGAGGAGCCGGCGCTCATCAGCAACGGGCGCGAGTCGCCCCAGGGCTTGGGCTTGCCGCCAACATGTCTCACCTGGAAATGCTTGCCGCTGAAATCGAAGGGCTCCGTTTCCGACCAAATGCGCTTGACGATTGAGACCCATTCCTCAGTGTAGGCATACCGCTGGTCATGATCGAGAAGCTGGGCGCCGAACATCTGGAATTCGTCGACGTTCCAGCCTGACACCACGTTGAGCCCGAAACGTCCGCGGCCGACATGGTCGGCAGTCACTGCTGATTTAGCGGCAAAGACCGGGTTGACTAGCGGCACATGAACGGTGGCAAAAACCACGATGTCCTGTGTTGCAGCGAGCAGCGCCGAAGCCCAGCCCAAGGTTTCGAAGCTCGTGCCTTGCCGATCAGTCAAGCCACCATAGCCGAGCCAGCGTGCGATCGGCAGCAAGAACTCGATGCCCGCAGCATCGGCCAGCTGCGCCGCTTCTCGGTTCTCTGGCCATCCCGCTCGCCAGCGCTCTGGTGCCGTGGTCGGCACCGAACCAGAGCAATTCATACCGAACAAGCCGAGCTTGAAACGGTTACGGTTCCGCATTCGGGTGTGCCGCGGCGATGCGCTGTCGACCGCGCTCATCATCAAAGTTTGCCCTACTCTGCTGCCGGCCCGACTTCCTGGACGATGGGTAACCACAATTCGCGCTCGTTGTGGACGAACGCCGCGAGGTCCTGCGGCGTCATCGGCCGCGTATAGTTCCCCAACGCCTGGAATTTTGCGATCACCTGCGGACGAGCCAGCGCGGTTCGCAGGTCTTCGTTGATCTTGTTGACGACTGCACCGGGCGTACCGCTTGGCGCGACTAGGATAGACCAGCCGGACGAAGTAAAACCGGGGACGGTTTCCGACACCGTCGGAATGTCCGGATAGTTCGGTAACCGGGAGTTCGCCGCGATTGCCAGCATTCTTACGTCGCCGGACGCAACAACGCCAGCAACCGGCAAGATTGTCTGAAACATCACCGGCACCCGCCCGCTGATGACGTCGCCTAAGGCCGCCTGCGTGCCCGGATAGTGGATCATGTTGATCTTAGCACCGCTCATCCGGCGGAAACGCTCGGCGGTCAAATGCTGCAAGCCACCGATCGTACCAGCAACTGCATCTAACCCGCTCGGCTGCGATTTGGAGAGCGCGATCAGCTCCGCTAGCGAATGAACAGCCAGCTTGCTCGACACCAGGATGGAATAGGGCTGCTCTGCAACGAATCCGATCGGCACGAAGGTGTTCACGTCGAACGGCAGGTCGCGATGCAGCACGGGCAATGCAACGAAAACCGAACCGCCGGCCAGGAACAGCGTGTAGCCATCTGCTACCGCATCCGCGGTCGCTCGTGCGGCGTTGAGCCCCCCGGCGCCGGCTTGATTGACAACGAGGACCTCCTTCCCCCAGATCTGTGATAATTGCTCGGCGACAAGCCGCCCCATCGCGTCTAGCGAACTGCCCGCGGCGGTTTGCACTATGATTTTGACAGGACGGGCAGGGTAATCTTCGGCTCGCACCAGTGCGCCCGCTGCGATCGAGACCGTTGCCACCAGCGCTGTGACGACAGCGCGCCGCACCAATGTGGATCGATACAGATTCATCACAACCCTTCCTTGCGGGAACGCGACCCCGAAGACGAACGACGCGAGAGGGATGCAGCGACGCCCATTCTCCCTGATCTTTTTCTTGTTTGGGCAAACAGCACTATATCGGCGGTCGACAGGGAGCGAAAGAACCACGCCAAGCATCTGCGGATCGGCCTTGCGCAGGTTGCAAATCAGGCCGGCGCGGGGCGCACTATGATTGCCCATGACGCCACATCGGTTCATAGTCACTTACACGTGTTTGATCCTGAGGACGCCGCGTAAGGGACAATCGCGATGGGCCGCCAGTCGACTCGCATGTACAACGCGAACGCTTTCAAGCTCGGCTTGTTTGCGTTGAATTGCTCCGGCGGACTGACCATGACCAAGGCGCCCGAGCGGTGGGACGCATCCTGGGATAATAATCTCGAGGCTGCGCGCCTTGCCGACGAGGCTGGACTCGAATTTCTTCTTCCGGTCGGGCGCTGGCACGGCTATCGCGGCGAAACCGACACAGAGGGCACTTCTTTCGAGACGCTAACCTGGGCCTCAGGCCTGCTCGGCGCAACTCGCGAGGTCTGCGTGTTCGGCACGCTGCATATTGCTTTCGTCAATCCGATTTTCGCGGCAAAACAAATCGTCACCGCCGACCATATCGGCAAGGGTCGGTTCGGACTCAATCTAGTGTCGGGATGGAATGTCAGCGAATTTGAGATGTTCGGCGTCCCGCTCAAGGATCATGATCGCCGCTATGCCTATACCGAAGAATGGCTGAATATCGTCAAGCGAGTCTGGAGAGAGGACGAACCGTTCGACGTACGCAGCGAAAATTTTTCCCTCAAGGCCGTCCACTGCAAGCCGAAGCCCTATTTCGACAGTAATCCGATCCTAGTCAGCGCCGGTAATTCGGAGGAAGGCCGCGCTTTTGCCGTGCGCAACGCCGATTGTCTCTTCACCAGCATCATGCGCAGCGAAACGCTGCCTGAAGAGATTGCTGCCATTCGTGCGATACCGCGGCCGCCAGAGCGGCGAGCGATTATTCTCGCCAGTGGTCATCTCATTTGTCGGCCAACACGCAAGGAAGCCGAGGACTATTATCATTACATCGTTTACGAGAAGGGGGACTGGGAGGCGGCGGAGCATGCCGCGGCAATCCGGACGGCCGGCCGGACGACACCGCTCGCCGCCTTGCAAGGCCTCAAGGAGCGGCTGATCAGCGGGCTCGGCACCTATCCCGTCGTCGGCAGCTACGACGACGTGGTCGCGACGTTCAAGCGGTTGAGCGAATGCGGGCTCAACGGTATGGCGGTTGGCCTTGTCAACTACATCAATGACTTTCCGGCACTGCGCGACGAAGTACTGCCGCGCATGGTCAAGCAGGGACTTCGCTGCGTACACTGATGCGAGACGGAAGTCGAAGGGGGAAACAATCGTGCTGGGACTAATCACTAGATGCGGCACGGCGCTGTCGATCGTTGCGGCTCTTGCCCTGCCTGTCTATGCACAAACCGATTCGGTCAGCGTCGGCATCTTCGGCGCGACGAGCGATGCGCCATTCTTCATTGCCGACAAGAAGGGGTATTTTCGCGACGAAGGAATCGCGGCCAAACTTGAGCGCTTCCAGTCAGGCGAAATGATGGTCGCGCCACTCGGTACCGGCGAACTCGACGTCGGGGCTGGCTCGGCCTCGGCGGCGCTCAACAACGCAGTAGCGCGCGGCATCAGGATCAAGATCGTCGCCGACAAGGCCTCTTCGCCGCCCGGCTACGGCGCGACGAAGATGATTATCCGAAAGGATCTCGTCGAAAATGGCCGGTTCAAGAGCCTAAAAGACATCAAGGGTATGAAGTTCGCCATGAACGCGCCGGGCGTTAGCAACACATCAACACTTAACGATGCGCTGAAATCGGTCGGGCTTAAATATTCCGACGTCGATGTCGTCAACTTTTCATCGGCGATGGAGCATGTGATGGCCATGCAAAACAAGTCGGTCGATGCCGCACTTGCCATCGAACCGGCACCGACCATCGCCGTGCGCAATGGCTCGGCGGTAGTGGTCGCCGGCGACGACGAAATCTCGCCCTATCACCAGATCGCTGTGCTTCTCTACTCGGAGAGCTTCGCGGCTAACCGGCCGGAGCTTGCCAGAAAATTTATGCGTGCCTTCCTCCGTGCCGTGCGCTTCTATAACGATGCACTCCAAGGCGGCCACCTTGCCGGCTTAAATGCCGATGAACTGATCTCGATCCTGACGGAATACGCCGCCATCAAGGATCCCGCGATCTACCGCGCCATCACCCCAACTGGCATGAATCCGGACGGCGAGGTCAATGTGCGAAGCTTGGCCCACGATCTGGATTTTTATGCCGAACAAGGTCTGGTCAAGAAAAAGGTTGATTTTGACGACCTGGTCGACATGTCCTACGCCCATGCTGTGGTTAAAGAGCTTGGACCATACAAGAAGTGACGGCAGCCGAGCGTAGCTAGAGGGACTTCGCCATCGTCGCGCGCGCTGGTTTGCCAATCGGGGCTGTCCCGTCGCTGAATGCTCATGACCGGGCCACCACCCGTTGGCTCGTGATTGCTGGTACTATTAGATGCAGTTCGGCCTGACCGTGGGTAATACGGTGGGCCCGGGGAGCCGACATGGATTCCACCGCACCAGATTCCACCACATCTCCAGGCGACACGACCGCCCGCGCACGATTGTTTGGCGGCAATCACATGAAGCTCGGCGTCATGGCATTCAATTGCAGTCATGGTTCGACCATCACGACTGTGCCAGAGGCCTGGAAGCTCAATTGGGCCGATACAATAGACATCGCGCAAGCGGTCGACCGTTCCGGCATGGAAGCGCTGCTGCCGGTCGGGCGCTGGCGCGGTTATGGCGGGCCTTCGGATTTCAACAGCACGACGTTCGAGAGTTTTACCTGGGCCGCCGCGCTCGGCGCGCTGACCAAATACGTCACCGTGCTCGCAACCTGCCATGTGCCGCTGGTGCATCCGCTTATGGTCGCGAAGATGGCCTCTACCATCGATCACGTAACGAACGGGCGGTTCGCGCTCAATGTCGTGTGCGGCTGGTTTAAGAACGAGTTCGACATGTTCGGTGCGCAAATGCGTCCGCACGACGACCGCTACAAGTATGCCGCCGAATGGCTCGAATTTCTGAAGAGAGCCTGGACCGACGACAAAGAATTCGACTTCGACAGTGACAGCTTTCATGCCCGCAACGTCTGGAGCCAACCGAAGCCGCTGCAAAAGCCTCACCCGCCGGTGATGAACGCAGGCGGGTCGCAGGCGGCACAAGACTTCACCACGCGTCACTGCGACATGAACTTCGTCATCCTCAAGGACCGTACGTTTCTTGAAGGTGCGCAAAAGCAGATCGCCCATCTCAAGACGATGGCGCATTCGCATGGGCGCGAGACCCGCATCTGGATTCACGTCTACGTCGTTTGTCGTGATACCGAGAAGGAAGCTAAGGATTACCTGCATCGCTACGTCTACGAGCAGGGCGACTGGGAGGCCGCCGGAAATCTGTTGCGCATTTTCGGGATGCAGACTGAAACTTTGGACAACAAGACACTAGAGAGCCACAAAGCGCACTTCATCGCTGGACACGGCGGCTATCCGTTGGTCGGCACCGCCGAACAGATCGCGACCGAACTCTGCAAGCTCGCGGACATTGGAGTCGACGGCTGTCTAATATCCTGGGTCGACTACAAGAACGAGCTCAAGCAGTGGAACGCCGAGGTTCTTCCGCTGCTGGAGCAGGCGGGATTGCGGCAGCCATTCCGACCGGCGGAGAAAACGAAACCGAAAGAGCCGGCACACGTGAAGTAGATGGCCAGCGAGCGCGCGGCGATCGATCAAGGGAACAGGAACATGAATTGCGTGGATCTGGAGCGCGATGAAGCACGGCAAGGTCGCCGGCCCGATCGAAGATTATGGCAAGCTGCTCACTTCGCTGTGACTTCCGCAATCCTTGCCACAAAACGCGTTCACGTCAGAAACTTCAGACGTCGGCATAGTCCGAGACACGAATCATGGGATTGCCTGGCTATCAGTCCACATGCAATCCGAGCTTTAGAATCAAAGCTCTGTTCTTAAGGTAGTCCTTTTCCATGAACGCCGCCAGTTCATCGGAGGTGCTACCCTTGGCCTCGAAGCCGCGGATTTTCAATGCGTCCTGGTACTGCGGATCGGCGACAATCTTGTTGATGTCGGCGTTCAATTTTTTGACGATGTCCGCGGGCGTTGCGCTCGGCACGGCGATCGCAAACCACAGGCTATAGTCTACTTGCGGCAAACCAGCCTCGGCGAAGGTCGGTACATCCGGCAGGCCGTCGACCCGGCTTATGGTCGAGGTCACGGCAAGGGCACGCACGTTGCCATTCTTGATGAACGGCAAAGCCGTCGAGGTTCCGACCATGAACATCGCGACGTCGCCAGCGATCAAAGCTCTGATGGCCTGGGCCGACGAACCGTTATAGGGCACATGCGTCAGGTTGAGCTGCGCGACCGATAAGAAAAGTTCGGCAGCGAGATGTGGCGCGGTGCCGACGCCGATCGAAGCAAAATTAAGCGCACCCGGCTTCGACTTCGCGAGCGCAATGAACTCTGCGAGCGTGCGTACGGGAAGATTTGAATCGACGATGAGCACCTGATAACCGACCGTGATCATCGACACCGGGGCTAGGTCGCCTTTCCAGTCGTATGGAACACGCCCGTTCAGCGTCGCCGCCACGGTGAGTGGTCCGTCGGTCGCCAGGTAAAGCGTGTAGCCGTCGGGGGGCGCATGGGCGGCGGTTTCGGTCCCAATCACGCCACCGGCACCCGGCCTGTTCTCGACCACGACCTGCTGACCCCAAAGCGCCGAGAGCTTGTCGCCAAGCAGCCGCGCGATCAGGTCGCCGCTGCCGCCCGGCGCGTAGGGGACAATGAGGCGCACCGGCCGCAACGGAAAATCCTGCGCTGCGGCATTCTCGAACGGCGCCAGCGTCGCGACGAGCGTCAATGCGAGAAGTCCGAAGTTACGTCGCGTGAGGGCTATCATCGCTCTTTCCATGCCGAGGATTAGCCATGCGCTATGCGGGCGCCGCGTGAGCGTCACCGCTCAGGCTCGCCATCAACCGGCCATGCCCTTCGATGCGGTCGTTGATGCCGAGGGAGCGGAACGCTTCCCAGTAGTCGGCGTGGGCTCCCGTCACGACCGAAACGCCGCATTCCCGCTCAATGAGGGGCGCTGCATCGGCACCCGACCACTGATTGCACGGGATGTAGACGCCATCGGCCGACGGTGCCGCATTTAGGACGCGCTTGGTGACGGCAGCGATATGGGCGGGCGTCACGTCCTGAAGTTCTTTGAACACCACGTCCTCGGTGTGATCGGCGACCACTGAAAAACCGCTCGCCTGAAGGAATGTTAGCGCTGACTGATGCAATTCCTGCGGATAGGGTGTCACCACGGCGACTTGGCGCACACCGAGGTGTGCGAGTGCGCGGATGGCGGAGCGAATGCTGGTGGTCGCGGGCAATCCTGTGATGTCCGTGATCAGCTTGACGATTTCGTCCTCAAAACCCTTGCCCTGCGTCGTCACCACCGGCATTCCGGTATGGATGATGTAGTCGACGTGACGTGAGGCGAGATACTTTACGGCGGTTACCAACGGCTCGATCACGTGCTGTTGGAAATTTTCCTTGTTCCAATGCTCGATATTGGAGGTCGTGGCGCACATCGAAACGCCATCGGGGGCGACGCGGAAGAAATCGTAGGCAGCGGTCTCGATCACGGTCGGGCTGAGTAGACCGATGCGCTTGCGCCAACCAAACGCTTGATCGGGTCTGCTCATTGTCCCCCTCTGAAAGCTCCGAACACCGTCGGCAGTCTGGCGACTTTGCCGTTACCTGACAATGCCGTATCAAGGCCGATCTGCCGATACTTGGCTTTGGATCGACGTCGTAGGGAACCATAGGGTGCTGTAAGCTGCGTCAATGCCGTCTGTTCTTCCTTGCAATCACGCAAATAGCATATGCCCTTCTCAGCGCTCGGTGTGCAATTCGATGTCGCAGCACAACAACGGCGCTATCGGTTGCATTTCCAGGCCCAAATGTCCTAGCTTGTAAAAAACGGGAGGACACAAAATGCGTCAATTCAGCGTGATCGCGATTGTCGGGCTAATGGCGCTAGCCTCGCTGATGCAGCCGGCATTCAGCCAGGAGCCGATCAAGATCGGCGTGATGTTTCCGCTGACCGGCCCAGTCTCGGCACAGGGTGCCCCCGAGCGCGATGCCATCAAGCAGGCCTTCGAGGAAGAGAACAATATTGTCGCGGGGCGGAAGATCGAGTTGCTTTACGAAGACAGCGTGGGACGGCCGGACACCGGTCTGACCAAGACCAAGGCGCTGGTGGAGCGGGACAAGGTAGACCTGTTGCTGTCAGAATTGGTGAGTTCAGTGGGCGCCGCCATGGCGCCGTATGTCAACGAACAGAAAATTCCATGGATCTCTACAGTTGCGCTCGCCAGCCTGACGCGCGCGCAGAAAAGCCCGTATATCTTCCGTTTCGTTCCGTCATCATATCAATTCGGATTGGTTGCTGGCCAAAGCACCAAAAAAATGGGCTGGAAGAAGGCCTATTTCATCGGCTGGAACGCTCCGCCCAGTCGCGAAGCGTATGCCGCGGTGACAAAGGTTTTTGGCGAGGAAAATGTGCTAGAACCCATGTTTCCGAACGTCGCGACATCAGACTACGCGCCTTATCTCACCAAGATGGATGCGCAGGCTGACGGCATCTTCGCCGCCATGTGGGGTTCCGATTCTTCGCGCATTACCCAGCAATACGCCGAATACGGTCTGAACAAGAAAATGCCGTTGTTCGGCATCGCTTCGTTTACCAGCGAGGAAGTGCTGGGAAATATGCCCCCGGAAGCCGTTGGCGTCTTGAGCGCCTACACGTACTGCGGCACGCTCGACACGCCTGAGAACAAGCAGTTCGTGGACGGCTACAAGGCCCGTTACAACGCGGTGCCCGGTTCCTATCAGTATATGGGGTATATGGCCGCCAAGATGGTCATCCAGGCCCTCAAGGACATCAAAGGACGCGCGGAGGACAGAGACGCCTTTATCGCCGCTCTCGGCAAGGTCCAGATCAAGGGGCCGATGGGCATAGCAAGTTTCGACGAACACCATGGCCTAGTGGCTGACTTCTACCCGCTCACGGTCCAAAAGAAGAAAGACGGGCAATTGGAAAACCGTTGTGGCGAGCGCATCGCACAGGTGAAGGACCCTTACGATATGTTCCCCTAGGACGATTTCACATCCGAGCACTCGGTCCGAAAATTGATCATCTCGACGTGAGAAGGCTTCCGTTCATCGCCGGCAATCAGACGCAGATCCGGATCGACCGTCGCTTCCTCCATGCCGCTGGCCTATCCGCAATATGGACAGGATGACGCATCGACCGCGCTCTCCTGTCCCGGGAGATGGCTTGCATGTAAACTGATCACAATCCTAAGCACGCTGTTGCGATGGATACCCGGGGCCTTGCCGCTATGACTTTTTGGGTCGTCCAAACTCTGAACGGCATCTCCTTCGGGATGCTGCTATTCCTGTTGGCCGCGGGACTTTCCCTGATCTACGGCCTGATGAAGGTGCTGAATCTAACGCACGGTTCGTTTTATTTACTCGGCGGCTATATCGGCTTGGTCGTGGTGCACAAAACCGGCAGTTTCGTGCTCGCGGTACTGGCTGCTAGCTGCGCGATCGCGTTCGTCGGCGTCATCATGGAGCGATTTTTCCTACGGCGCGTTCATCTTCAAGAACTGCCCCAGGCGCTTCTTACTTTCGGCTTTCTCTTCATATTCTCCGATCTTGCAACGGTGATCTGGGGCAGCAATCCACAAACGATGCCCAAACCCGCGATGTTTGGTGCCTCAATACAAATTGGTCCCTTTTTTTATCCGTCCTATCGCTTATTCATCATAGGCTTCGGATTGGTCGTCGCTGCGCTGCTGTGGTGGCTTCAGGAAGGCACCCGCGTCGGCGCAATGGTGCGCGCCAGCGTCGACGACGAGGAAGTCGCGCGCGCGCTGGGCATCAACGTATCTCTGCTGTTCACCCTAGTGTTTGCGCTTGGGGCCTTTCTCGCCGCGCTCGGTGGTGTCATGGGCGGACCAATCGTCGGCGTCTATCCGGGCGCCGACTTCGAGGTGCTGCTGCTCGGCTTCGTCGTCGTCATCATCGGTGGCTTGGGTAGCTTGAAGGGCGCGCTGGCCGGCGGTCTGATTGTCGGCCTGCTCGATAATTTCGGAAAGGTATTTTTTCCCGAATTTGCTCTGTTCACCATCTTCGCCCCAATGGCGCTGATCCTTGCTGTGCGGCCGACCGGCCTGTTCGGGCGCGAATGAACGCCGGGCCTTTGACAGCCGTGACCTGGCGGCGTGGACTCGCCGCGGTGCCGGTTGTCGGCATTCTCGTGCTCCTGCTGCTCCCCCATTTTCTTTCGACCTACTATCTTGGGCTGGTTGTCCAGATGATGATATTTGCGTTGTTCGCCATGAGCCTCGACTTGCTGATCGGGTACACCGGCATGGCGTCGCTCGGACACGCGGCTTATTTCGGCGTCGCGGCCTATGCCACCGGGCTGCTGGCGTTGAAGATGGGCTGGAGCGTGTGGCTCGCGCTTCCGTCCGGGCTTCTGATCGCCGCCCTCACCGCTACGCTGTTCGGCTTCTTGGCGCTGCGCACCCGCGGCAGCTACTTCCTGATGATCACCTTGGCGCTGTCGCAGGTGGTGTGGGGCATTGCGTTCGGCTGGAGGTCGCTGACGGGCGGCGACGACGGCCTGCCAGAGGTGCCGAGGCCAAACCTTGATCTGCCATGGTCGCTCACCGACGAGACGCCATTCTACTACTTCGTTTTGTTCTGTATCGGTGTCGGCACGTTTCTGCTGATACGCATCATATCGTCGCCTTTCGGTTTTGCCTTGCGCGGCATCCGTGAAAGTGAAACGCGCATGCTGTCGCTTGGCTACAATGTTTGGCGCTACAAGCTCGCAGTCTTCGTACTGGCCGCCACCTTCGCAGGCCTCGCCGGCTGTCTTTACGTCTATTACAACCGCTTCGTCAGCCCCGACTACCTGCAAGTCGTCCGTTCGGCTGAAGTCCTGCTGATGGTCATTCTCGGCGGCGCTGGCACGCTGATCGGACCTGCGATCGGCGCTGCGCTCATCGTACTCCTGGATAACGTCGTCAGCACCTATACCGAACGCTGGTTGCTCGTGCTCGGCGTCATCTACGTCGTCGTCGCGCTGTTCGCGCCAAGAGGTATTATTGGATTCGTTCGCGAATTTCGCGCAAAGAAAGCCGCACCGTGAGTGCGCTCGCCGTTAGCGACGTTTCCCGCAATTTCGGCGGCGTGCAGGCGCTGTCGAATGTTTCATTCGAGGTCGCGCCGGGTGAGCGCCGGCTAATTATTGGGCCAAACGGCGCCGGCAAGACCACGCTGTTCAACTTGCTGTCCGGCGCGCTCGCCGTGTCGGGCGGCAAGGTAATGCTGTTCGGCCGCGACATCACAACTCTGCCGCCGTACGAGCGGGCGCATATGGGCCTGGCGCGCACATTCCAGATCACCAACCTTTTCCCCCGCCTTACCGTTCTGGAAAACGTCTTATTGGCACTGCAGGCTACCGATAAGAGCGCGTTCTCTATGCTTGCGCGGATGCGCACCAACCGTCAGTTGTTTTACAACGCCGAGTCACTGTTGCAAGAATGGGGTCTGACAGCCATTGCCAGCCGAGCCGCAAGGGAAATCTCCTACGGCGAACAACGTCAGATCGACCTGATCCTCGCAATGGCGATGCGGCCGAAAGTGCTTCTGCTCGATGAACCGACAGCGGGTCTTTCCGCAGCCGAAGTGGTTCGCGTAGTCGGCATGGTGCGAAGCCTGCCAAAGGACATGACCATCCTCATGATCGAGCACGATATGGACGTGGCCTTTGCGCTTGCGGACCGCATCACCGTCTTGCACCAAGGCCGTTTGATCGCCGAGGGCGGAGTCGCGGCAATCCGTAGCAATCCCAACGTCTCGGCGATCTATCTTGGTGCCGATTAGCCAGGACATGCAACTGTGCTGCACGTACAAGACATCCATACCTACTACCGGGACAGCTACATACTGCAGGGCGTGACGCTTAAGCTTGAGCCCGGACAGGTGGTCGCGCTGTTAGGCCGCAACGGCGTCGGGAAGACGACGCTGGCGCGCTCGATCGTGGGCCTCACGCCGGCGAAGCGCGGCAACATCCTGTTCAAGGATATCGATATTACCCACATGCCGGCGCACCGCATCGCCCGCATGGGCATCGGCTTGGTGCCGCAAGGCCGACGCGTGTTTCGCTCGCTGACTGTGAGAGAGCATTTGCAGGTGACCGCACGCGGCGACGGCCGCTGGACCTTCGAGAGAATTATCGAGCTCTTTCCGAATCTGCATGAACGGTTGCGCAGCCTGGCCGGCAAATTGAGCGGTGGCGAACAGCAGATGCTCGCGGCCGGACGCGCGCTGGTCGGCAATCCGGCGCTTCTGGTGATGGACGAGCCGACCGAAGGACTGGCACCGCTGATGGTGCGAGAGCTCGGTAGCGCCATCGAATCGCTCAAGCAGGCGGGCACGTCCATCCTGCTCATCGAACAGCAACTCGCCTTCGCGCTACGCTACGCCGACATCGTATTCATCATGAGCAAGGGACGCATCGTCCACCAATGCACGCCGACCGAACTGGCAGCCGATGCGGAGACCAAGGCCCGCTACCTCGGTGTGTAAATCGACCGCCCACTCCGCACCAGTGAGAGGCGCACGAAGCAACCGCACACGTTGACCACAGAGCCATATTTTGGAACTATATTCCCAAAATATGGAATGGGCGAAGCCGCCTGAAACAGGGAGAGACACTTGGCGAGTTGGAACGGCGCGTCAGCCTCCGAACTGCGTCGGATCGCCGAGACTTGGTTAGCCAAATTCAACGAGGCGCTTCGGGAACGAGACTACACGCGCGTTTCATCCATGATGCACGCCGATGGATATTGGCGCGATTTGCTAACTTTTGGCTGGAACTTTCGGAATCTCCACGGCATCGACAACATCCGAGCGTGGCTGGCCGAAGCCTTTGAATTGAACGCTGCCGATGACTTTCGTCTGGAAAGCGAACCCACCATCGGCGCTATTGGTGAGCACGACAGGACGTTGGAGTTTTTCTTCACCTTTGACACCGGCATAGCCCATGGCCGAGGTCATGCGCGGCTAGTTGAAATTTCGAGTTCGCCGGGCGGTTTGAAAGCCTTCACAATTCTGACGGCCATAAAGGAGCTGAAAAAATATCCGCAAGCCACGGCACGAAACCGGGCGCGAGATGATCTCCGTGTGACGTCGCGCGAACTGGATAACTGGCGCGATCGTAGGAACAAGGCACGCCAATTCAAGGACAAAGATCCTGAGGTCGTAATCATCGGCGGGGGTCAATCTGGCTTGATGCTGGCAGCGCGGCTGGGGCAGCTCAATGTCAGCACGCTTGTGGTCGAAAGGACGGAGCGGGTCGGCGACGTGTGGCGCAACCGTTATCATTCGTTGCACCTACACAATGAAATCTGCATGAATCATTTTGCTTACCTGCCATTCCCAGACACATGGCCCGTGTACATTCCCAAGGACAAGCTCGCAGATTGGTTGGAGTTCTACGCCGAGACGATGGAGCTTAACGTCTGGACGAAGACCTCATTTTTGGGCGGAGAATACAGCAATTTGGCTAAGCGATGGACCGTTCGACTACGCTTGGCGGACGACAGCACGAGAACGATGCGGCCGAGCCATGTCGTCCTGGCTGTGGGCGTGAGTGGCCTGCCGAGCATTCCCGAATTTAAAGGCAGGAATGATTTCGGCGGCAAAATCGTTCACTCGAGCGGGAACACCGATGATCTCGATGTAACAGACAAATCGGTTCTTGTCGTCGGCGTCGGCACAAGCGGCCATGATATCGCGCAACACCTGCACTGGCGTGGCGCCAACGTAACCATGCTGCAACGCTCGTCCATAACCGTGGTCAGCCTGGAGCCGAGTTCAGTTCGCCCGTACGAGCTGTATCGCCAAAACGACGGTATCCGGCCGATTACCGACACCGATCTCATTGCTGCGTCGGTACCCTACCCTCTGCTCGCCCGCCTGCATCGGCCTCTTAGCAGGCAAATGGCAGAAGACGACAAGGAACTGCTACACGGCTTGCGCAAGATTGGCTTCCTTCTCGATAACGGTGAAGACGACACCGGCTATTTCCTGAAATTGCTGCGCTACCAAGCCGGCTACTATTTAAATATCGGCGCGTCCGAGCTTCTCATCGAAGGAAAGATCAAATTAAAGGTGGCCGTCGAAATCGAGCGGCTTGAATCGAGGAGAGTCATCTTCTCGGACGGAAGCACGCTCGATGCGGATATTATCGTCCTGGCGACCGGATATAAGCCACTCCAAGAAGGCGTCAGGGCGATGTTCGGCGACGAGGTCGCTGATCGCATCGGTCCGATTTGGGGAATAGGAGACGACGGCGAGCTCAACAACATGTACGCTCGCACCGCTCAAGAAGGCTTCTACGTTGCGGGCGGTGGGATTCCCGGGGCGCGTGCGTATTCTCACTACACCGCACTGTTGATAAAGGCGGCCCTGGAAGGGCTGATTTCATCTCGTTCGCCCACTCCGCGCACCGAACAAAAAAATGCTCTAGCACCGAGAGATTTGACGGAGTTGCACCATGCGTGATCGCGTCACACTGCCTCGCGCATTCATTATACAAATTCTCGCAGGATCTGCAGAGAGTTGCCTGAAAAAAGCTTCTTGTGACGCGAAGACTAGGAGAATTGAATGGCGAAGCCACTAGACCGAACCAAGCCGAAGTTCCGGCGCATCGTTACTAAGCATGATGCAGGCGGAAAAGCTACAATTTGGATCGACGCAGATGCCACCAATCATAAATTTCCGAACGCAAAAATTTCTTCAACGCTAATTTGGTCAACAGACCACACTCCCACGCTCATATTGAGCGATGAAGATGAGGGCGATCGTATTCTGGGGTCTGCGCCACCGCCCTGTGGAAGTCGCTTTACGATGATGGAATTTCAGCCCGGCAACGACGCTACCTTGCATAGAACCGACACCGTCGATTACGTAATCTGTCTTTCGGGAGAAATAGACATGTTTTTGGACGACTCGCAGTTTGTCACGCTGCGGGCTGGAGAGGTTCTCATTCAGCGGGGCACAAACCACGCCTGGGCGAACCGCAGCGATAGGCCGTGCCGCTTGGCTGTTATTTTGTTGGACGCGTTGCCCAAACGAGAGGGGTCCATTTCTGGTCTTGTTAGCGCACGGTAGGCAGTAATCAGTGATCCGCCATTGCTAGATTTTTGGAGAGGTTAAATGTCCCCGACCGGTAAGGAGCGTGGCGAACCATCGCAGTCGGACGTTATAGTCATTGTCACCGGAGGTGCACGCGGCCTCGGTCGCGCAATGACCCTGGCACTTCTTCGCAGTGGCAGGCGGGTTGTCGTAGCCGATCTGCCTGTTAGTGCCGCGGAGGTGCGCGAACTTAGTGGCATTGCCGCGCAGGAACATTCGCAAGATCGGTTGCTCGCTGTCGAATGTAACGTTACGCAATGGGAGCAATGTCAGAACGTAGTCAACAAGGCGATCGACCGGTTCGGTGCCGTTCACGGGCTCGTAAACAATGCCGGAGTCGGAATGCAAGACATTGGCAATGTTTTGGTTGGGAAGCGCAAACCCTTCTACGAAGTCGACGCAAATGCATGGCGCAATTCGATCGACGTCAATGTCAATGGTCCATTTCTTATGGCGAAGGCCATAACGCCACAACTGGTGAGGCAAGGCTGGGGACGGATCGTCAATATCGAGACCAGCTCCTACACAATGATGATGGATGGATTTTCGCCCTACGGGCCCTCCAAGGCGGCACTAGAATCTGCAACGGTCATCTGGGCGAAAGATCTGGTCGGCACCGGTGTCACGGTGAACGCGCTGGCGCCCGGCGGCCCAGCCAATACGCGTATGATTCCCAAATCCGAAGTTGGCGACCGACTTACTCTGATCCAGCCCGAAGTGATGATGGCGCCGATCGTGTGGCTGATGTCGGTGCGTTCAGACGGCGTGAGCGGTCGCAGGATCATTGCAAAGGAGTGGGATGCGGACCGCCTCCAGCGCGAGGTCCCCGATAAGATCGGTACCCCAGCGGGATGGTGAGAGTCCTTCTCGCGGCGTGCAGCGGCTGAAATGCAGTGCCGCGTCGACTGCATCTCCACCGCGGTCGCCTAGTCCAGCAGCCGCGCAAACCGTAGAACGTCGAATCGGAACCAAACGCCGAAGCCCGTCGATAGATGTGGTAAGCGGTGCCGATGACATCCCGTAATGGGCATTATGCGAACCGATGACTAGCAATAGCAATTATCGCCCTTGATCAGGCCGGTAATCTGCGCCGCATGTTCCGGGCAAGATTCATCGCTACCCTCAACCTAGAGCGAGCAATTCGATCAATTATCCGCTAATCGGATGAAGAGGGAATGTGGAATGCGCCTCATTCTGGACTGATCCCCCGCTCCCCTGCGACCTCCGAGCCCAAGGCAGAGATTACCGTAGAACGTCGAACTCTCATTCGCCAGACGCAGCAGACCGATCTGTCACCGAGCATGTGATCACCATTATTGAGGCGCGGACAGCCGCCGTCCCAACTTGCCAAGAAACAACAGTTTCCTAGCAAGTTGCTTTGTTGCCGCGATCAAGCAGCCTTGGCGAAGTCGTCCTGTACCGATTTCTCGAATGCCAGCAGCTTTTGAACGCTGGGCCGCTTTTGCATGCGCTCGAAGTGCGCGACGCAGTTCTTGAACCCCGAAAGATCAATTTCGAATTGCCGCGCTCGCCTCTGGCACCAGAAGAAATGCGCATCCGGTGCCGTGAAGTGATCAAAAAAGAAATCACGGCCAGCCAGAATATCGTCGGCGATCTTGAACAACTCCATAAGGTTTGCGGCCGCGAGCTTCTTCACGCTGTCTTCGGTCCCTGGAACGTCGCAGACTTTTAACGGAGAGTTGATGCGTGCCAGAAATGGATGAATGCCGCCCGAGCACCACGACATCAGCGAGATCGCCTGCAACTCTTTCCACGGGTCAGCCGGCAGCAACTTGGCCTGCGGGAACGTGCGTGCAATCCAGGTTTGGATCGCCACGCTTTCGCTCAGGACTCTTCCATCGACGATCAACAGCGGTACCTTGTGCTTGGGATTGACCTTCAGGTACTCGGGCGACATGTGTTGGCCTCTCCTGAAATTGAGCGGGCGTACCTCAAACTTCGCACCAGCTTCCGTAAGCGTAATGTAGGGTGCGAGCGCACAGGTGATGGGGGCGTAGTAAAGGGCGATTTCCATAGAATTCTCTCCGACTGCCACCTCGACTATTGGCTGGTTTTGGCCTCTGTGATTGTCGCCAATCAATCCTATTTTGGCAGCCGCCGCCGAACAAGCCGGGCGGCGTAAGCCCTATGTGTTCGTCGCTTCAATGCAGCAATTCAGGTCGCTTTTGGGGGGCAAAGCCGACATGGCCCGGGTAGGCGGATTCGGTCGAAAGTGACCCGTCGCGTCACTTTGCCCCCGTCAATTGCCGCACTGCGAAATGGTCATTCGCCCTTCTCAGACTTGGCGTGCTCCTTATCTTTGGCGCCTTGCCAGCTTCGATCGCTGGCGGGGCACGTGAACGGCCCCGACCATTCCATTACCGGACCTCAGCATGTAGCGACGGGATCGCAATAGTCGCTTCGGCAATCGCTGCGATCTAGAGTTATCGCCCGATCCCCGTTGATTGGAGGTCTAGCTGAACACGCTGTGGTCAATCCACCCGCAATGGCAGGTGAAAATCATTGAGCTTGCGGAGCAGCTCGGGCATCCGGTTACAGCCGGTCTTTTCTCGTACTCTTCGCAGGTGCGTGTATACTTTATTGAGGCTCAGCGCTTGCGTGCGGGCATATTCAGGTAGCGGCATGCCACCCTGCAGCGCCTGCGCCACCTTTGCTTCTGCCTCTGTGAAACCGAAGAACTGGCGCAGAGTAGAGACCGCTGCAGCACTACGGCTGAGCGGGTCACGCACAAACACGGCTGCGATGGCACTGTGATACTTGCCATCGTCCCGAGTCCCGACCAATGGACGTATCGAGATGAAATAGGCTTGTCGCGCCGAAGGTCGGGCCACCGTAAAGTCGACTACGGGTGTAGCGTTTGAGTCGCCGGCCAGCAGTCTTCTAACCGAGCCCATCGCGGCATTGAACCGATCGCGGGTTTCGGCAGCATCAAACTCAATAGCGCCTTTGCGCACGCGAATGCCGTCATCACGGCGTACGATCTCCTGGAATTTGTCGTTGGCGTAGACGATCGCGCCGTCGGCGCGCAGCAGAGCCACGCCGTCGGCGAGCCAGTCGAGCGCTCGTTCAAGCGAATGGCGGGCCTTGCCCGCACTCTTAAGTCGTCGCGCCACGTCGAATGCCTGCCGCACATGCGGCACGAGCTGACGCATGGTCGCGATACCGACGCGGTCGATATGGCCCTGCCGAGCCGAGCGCTGCACCGTCACCGCGGCGAATTCCTGAGCGGACGTCGCGATAATGCCGGAGACGAAATAACGGCAGTCGATGCGAGGAAGAAACTCGGCGTAGAACGGGGCACGTCTCATTTTTTCTTCGTCGAGGATGCGGTAATCGCAGATAACCTCGTCTATTTTCGCGGTGACGTGCGACCTCAGTCGTAGATTGAGCGCGGCGTAATGATCGAGATACTCGATCTGTCCAATGGGCGGCATGCCGTGTGCAAAAAACTCGTTGTGGCGCAGTGTGCGCTTGTCGAACGCTTCGATCGTCGCGAAGCGCCCGCCAATGATTTGAGTAATCGCGGCGAGTGCTTCGGGCCAAAGCGTAGCGTCGATGCCGGCTCCATGCACGGCCTCGATCGTGGCGAGAAGTCCCTCGCGCGGCGCCATCGCGTCCCCGTCGTCCGAGACGTCCAGCGTAGTCTGCGTTCCACAGCATAGCCGCTTTGATCCCGAATCCCAATGCCAAATAGCGGGACTATTGGCGCCGCGGCGCGGTCCGTCGTCATCAGATTTGGTGAGATTAGGCGGTCTCTGGGCTTTTACGCCGCGGAGGCGCAACCAATGAAATTTCCATCAATATCACCAGTTCTGGTGATGCGCGGCGTCATGGCGTGATCCAGACTGTGTATTGGCGAGCTTGGCGTTCCGCGACGCTGAATACCTCCTATTCGGAGGCGGTGATGGGTATTAAACGAACGATACGCCGCTACGCAATCCGTTTCCTGATCTGCTTCGGCGCCCTCTTCATGCTGCCGATCAGCGGCGCGCGCATCTTTGCGCAGAGCGCTGGTACCGTCACGCCAAGCGGCGCCGCGAGCCAGCCTACGGACGCTCTATCGCCCGAAGTGGCCAGCAAGGCTAAAGATCTCAAGGTAGCCGACGCGCACTACGTGAAAATGTTGTGCGACGACGATCTGAAAAAGCAACGCGCGCAGGCAAAAGACGCGCGGGACAGCTCGGAGGCGGAACTCACCAAGGCGATCTCGAACGATATCGATCATTCAGTCGAGGTACAAAAGGCTCTGGATATTGCGGCTGCCGCCGGGGATGACGCGAACAAGGTTGTGGCAAATCCGACGGCGAGTGAACAAGATAAGACCTTGGCAAAGGAGAAATTCCAAAAGGCCAAGGACGCGTTGCGCGATGCCATCGTGAAGGAAAAGGCGCGCATTGAAGGCCGGATCAAAAGCGATTTCGGTGTGGCGCTGGGCGCGCCTGATAGTTGCCCGGACAGTCCAAAAGCGGCCAGCAACCGAAAGAGTAGAGTGACCAGCGTCGCGCGTGAACGTAGCAACAATCGTAGCACCAGCCCGGCACGTGAAAGCAGCCCAACGGGCGGCGCCCCAGTGGTGGGTGGTGGTCCAGTGGGAGGCGGCATCAGCATCGGCGTTGGCGGCATCGGAATCACATTCGGACATTAGGTGCATAGCGCAGTACGGAGGCGAATTATGGGGAAGCGCATCACGGCTGCGCTGATCGCGGTGAACTTGGTCACTCCCGCGATGGTCTACGCGCAGCAGCCACCCGCTCCGGCAAGCGCGGCCTTGCGGCCCGCGGCCCAAGCGATTTCACCGGCGGACGCGGCGGCCTATTTCGACGCGCGCATTGCGGCAATAAAAGCCGGGCTTGAGCTTACTGCTGCACAAGAAAAGGCTTGGGCTCCCGTCGAGGCCGCAATGCGCGACATACAGAAGCAACGCGCGGAAAGCCTTACTCAGCGCAGCGCAGCCGCTGCCAATCCCGTCGCGGCGGCTGATCCAATCGTATTACTGCGCGGTCGCGCCGACGACCTGCTGGCGACCGCGGTCGATCTGAAGCGGCTCGCAGACGCGGCAGAGCCTCTCTACAAGGTGCTTGACGATAGTCAGAAGCACCGGCTGTTGGTGCTGCTGGTCGGGTTGGGGAATCGGCGTTAACGCACGGATCCTGTGCGGGCTACCGCTGCAGGGAGCTGAAGGAGCACTCGTATGAACGTGCATTCCTTTGTCCTTCGGATCATACTTCGGGCTGCTGCCCTTGTGCGGCGATCGGCCGTTTTGCATGTGCTGGCATCTGTTTTTAGCCAATCGGCAAAACGCCAAACTGTCCACGGCTTCGGACTGTTGCTTGCGATAGGAAGCGCGCTGATCTTTGATGGGCAAGTGCGAGCGAATGCCCAACCCGTGCTCGTCAACTCAATTATCGACAGCTCAAAAACTGACAACCCCCCAAGATTCTGCTGGAAGTTTCAAGTGAGTGATGACGGGAGAAACTGGCTTGATACGAGGATAGACGATCCCGACTGGCAAGAACCTCTCCCCCTTGACTTATTCACCGGAGGGCACCTGGACTTTGGCTCCGACTTTACCGAGACCAACATAGTGGCATCAGGTCCCCACGGCGAACCAATCAGATTGCACCGTGTCCCCTGCACCGAACCCCATCCAAGCAATGT
>Ga0187890_10000234_pt1 | contig 39538 bp, 40 predicted proteins | sample June2016WEW_21_1_FD_133005 | JGI IMG/M metagenome (GOLD analysis project Ga0187890, IMG submission 133005) | Peatland microbial communities from SPRUCE experiment site at the Marcell Experimental Forest, Minnesota, USA - June2016WEW_21_10 | ecosystem: Environmental > Terrestrial > Soil >... | reverse complement strand
GGCCGAGCATCTGCACACCGCGCTGCCCGCGGGTGTCAAGCCGGTGTGGGTGACAGAGCTCAACTGGGAAAGTGCGCCTCAGTCGCCCGGCGGCGCGCCGCCGCGGCTTCAGGCAAGCTGGATCTCACGCGCGCTGCACAGGCTGTGGATCGCCGGCGTCAGCCTCGTCGCGTGGCAGTTCCTCATCGATCCCGTTCCAGGGGTGCGCGCGGAGTCGCCGACCGGTGGCACCGTTGAGTATCCGCGACCCGCAGGCCTCTACGGTGCCGGCCCCGGCGGCGACCCGGCACTCGCCCAGCCGAAGCCGTTCCTGCAGGGCTTCAGCCTTCCCTTCGATCCGCTGCGGGTTGACAGCGGCCACGTGCGCGTATGGGCGCTGCTGATGCATCCGCGCCAGCCGGCCCTGCTCGAGCGCGAGGTGCATGCCGGCGGCGCATGGCGGGCCATCGCGCGCCTGCACGCCGACCGTTATGGCGTGCTCAACGTACTCGTCTCGCTGCGCGGCGCTGCACGCCTGCGCCTACAGAGCGGCACGCTCACCGCGGCTGCCGTCCATGTGTCCGCGGGTCGAAGCCGCCTGTGAGCAGCTACGCCGCCGTCGCGCTCTGAGCCGGCTCCGCCGCCGCGGGCGCGGCCGCGACCGCGCCGGCCGCCGGCACGTGGCTCATGGCGTGCTCGGCGAGTGCGGTGATAGTCAGCGACGGGTTGACGCCGACGTTCGCGGGGACGGCCGAGCCATCGCACACGAGCAGGTTCTCGTAGCCGAACACGCGCTGGTGGGCGTCCACGACGCCGCGCTCGGGGTCTGGCGCGATCACTGCGCCGCCGAGGATGTGGGCGGTGGTGGGGATGTTGAGGAACGCCTCGGTGAGCGAGCTCTGAGCGATCCCGCCGGTTCGCTTGGCGAACCATTCGGCGGCCTTGTTGGCGACCGGAATGAACGTCGGGATCGGGCGCTCGGGGTCCTGTTCGGTCTTCAGCCAGAACGTGCCGAACGGTCCTTTGCGGGGGCGCAGCGCGATCGCGTTGTCGAGCGTCTGCATCACCAGGAGGATGATCGTGCGCCGCGACCAGTGCTTGGGAAACAGCACCTGCGCCACGCGCTTGGGGTGCAAGAGGCTCTGTCCGATCAGCTTCAGCGGGCGCGTCACGCGCGTGCCGTCGCCGACGAGCAGCGTGTTGAGGCGGTGCATCGAGTCGCCGTCGTTGCCGTAGGTGACCGTCTCGATGTGCGTGTGCGGATCGGGATAGATCGAGGAGGTGATCGCCACGCGTTTGATCAGAACGTCCGGGTAGTCCTCCGGCACGGTCACCGCAAGGATCGACTCGGAGTTCGTGCGCACGAGCTCGCCCAGGCGCGCGGAGATGCGCGGCAGCGAGCCTTTCACGCGACACATCTGCAGCAGCCTGTTGGTCCCCAGCGGCCCGGCTGACACGACGACGCCGCGCGTGCGTTGGACACGGCGTTCCTTGCGAAGCCAAGCGCCGGAGCGCACGCTTTCAACTTCATAGCCGTCGCCTCCGTCGGGCGAGCCCAGCGGGCGGATGTCGATGACCGTCCGTTCGGGCATCACCCGCGCGCCGCGCTTCTCCGCGAAGTAGAGGTAGTTCTTCACGAGCGTGTTCTTGGCGCCGTGCTGGCAGCCCACCATGCAGCGCCCGCACAGATGGCAGCCGGTCCGCTCGGGCCCCTCGCCGCCGAAGAACGGGTCGGGCACGGTCCTGCCGGACTCCCCGAAGAAGATGCCCACGGGCGTGCGTTTGTAGGTGTCGCCTACGCCGAGCTCCTCGCCGAGCTCGCGCAGGAGCTGGTCGGCGGGGTCCTCGTGCGGGTTTTCGACGACGCCGAGCATTCGCTGGGCCTCGTCGTAGTGGGGCGAGAGCGCGCTCTCCCAGTCGGTCATCTCCGCCCACTGGCGGTCCTCGAAGAACGCCTTCGGCGGTACGTACAGCGTGCACGCGTAGCCGAGGCTGCCGCCGCCCACGCCGCAGCCGGAGACCACCGAGACATCCTTGAAGGTGGTCAGCCGGAAGATGCCCTTCATGCCGAGACGCGGATTCCAGAAGTAGCGCTTCAGGTTGGCGGTCGAGCTCGGAAACTCGTGGTCGGCGAAGCGCCGCCCGCACTCGAGCACGCCGACCGAGTAGCCCTTCTCCGACAGGCGCAGCGCCGAGACGCTGCCGCCGAAGCCCGAGCCGATCACCAGCCAGTCGAAGTCGAATCTGTCTTGGGATGCGTCCATGCGTAGGTGCCCTTCGTCTCGCGGGGGCTGGATCTTAGCCCTCGGCTGGCCGTACAGCCAAATCGGCGCCCTGCTCAGCCGGCCGGGCCTTTGCCTTTCTTGAACTTGTGCTTGGTGAACGTGACCGTTCCCGACCACGTGTAAGCCTGCGTGCAGGTGATGCCGCTGCCGCTGCCGCAGTCCGACGGGACCGTTTCGGAGGGGCCGACCGAGACGTGCTTGGTGACGCTGCCGTGCTTGAGTTCGCTCGGCGCGAGCTGGATCTTCGCCGTCAGCGGGCGCACTTCCGGCAGGCCCGCTTCGGTGTGCTTGGTCCCGACGCCGGCGAAGCTTTCGATGATGTCGTGCCACCAGTCTTCGGGTTCGCACGCGAGCGCGCCGTTGCCGGCGCCCGAGGTGGTTTCGTAGGTGTCGAGGGCGTTCATTATGAAGATCACGCCCTTGCTGCCGCCGGCGGGACGTTTGACTGTCACGCCGCCGCCGCCGCTCCCGTCGCCCTGCTTGGGCAGCCCGAGCGTGCCGCTGTGCGAGCAGTCCTCGCCTTCGCTGCCGGTGTTCGTGATCGACCACTTGCCGTCGGCTTCCTGGCCGAGGCCGAAGGCAGGGAAGCCGGACCCGGACAGCGGGCTCGAGGCGACCGTCGGGACCAGCACGTCCGGATAGATCGTGTTCCAGGTCCAGCTGGCTTCTTCCTTGAGCACCTCCGGGCTTTCGCTGTTGGTGACCGACCGGTTGTAGCTGCCCTTACCGGTGAACACGATCTTGTACTCGAAGAAGGGCTGGAACGACACGCCGCCCCGCGCCGACGCCGCCGGCGGCGAGCCGAGCATGGCCAGAGACATGAGCAAGAGGGACGCGCCGCACGCCACGCGCCATCGCAGGAACCCGATCACGCCCATTATCGCCCCCGATCTCCGAAGATTGGCTCGTACGCCGAAACGCGCCAGGAGCCTACCAGCGCCCACGGCATCTGATCGACGGTCCGCTCGGCAGCTCTCGCCGAGGCGGTTCGATACAGCCGGCGCACCCCGCTATATTCCGTGAAGTAATGGCGGCGGAGAGGCTGAGGAACAGGCCCTGCGGAGGCCGATATGCGGACATCGTGCAGTCGATCGGGCACACGCCGCTGGTCGAGCTGCGACGTCTGTCGCCCAAGCCGGGCGTACACATCTGGGCCAAGCTCGAGTCGCGCAACCCGACCGGCTCGGTCAAGGACCGAGTCGCGCGGGCGCTGATCGAGGACGCCGAGGAAAAGGGCGCGATCGGCCCCGGTCAGACGATCCTCGAACCCACCTCCGGCAACACCGGCATCTCGCTGGCGATGATCTGCTCGCGCAAGGGCTACCGGCTGAAGGTGGTGATGCCGGAGAACGTGACGCCCGAGCGTACGCAGCTGCTGCGCATGTATGGGGCGGAGATCGTCTACTCGCCGGGCGATCAGGGCTCCAACGGCGCGGTCGCCAAGGCGCTCGAGATGGCCGCCGAAGACTCGTCGTACTACATGCCCTACCAATACGGCAACCAGGCCAATCCCAACGCCCACTACAACGGCACGGCGCTCGAGATCCTCGAAGAGCTCGACGAGGTGGCCGCGTTCGTCGCCGGCCTGGGCACAGGCGGCACGCTGATGGGCAACGGCCGGCGGTTGAAGGAGACGCTCGGCGACGCCGTCAAGATCGTCGCAGCCGAGCCGATGCAGGGCGAGCCCGTGCAGGGCCTGCGCTCGCTCGAGGACGGCTTCATCCCACCGATCATCGACATCTCGCTGCTCGACCGCAAGATCTTCGTGACCAACCGCGACGCGATCTTGTGGACCCGGCGGCTGCTCGACGAGGAGGGGGTGTTCGCGGGGGTCTCCAGTGGCGCGATCGCGAGCATCGCAGTGCGGATCGCGGGCGAGCTGGATGAGGGCAACGTCGTGTTCGTGGTCGCCGACGACGGCTGGAAGTACCTCTCGAGCGGCATCTACACACTGCCGGTCGACGAGATCGAGAATCTCGACTCGACCGTCTGGTGGTAGGCGCGCTCACCACCCTGCGCAAGGCCCGCGGGCGGACATGAACATCTCCCGCGAGCTGCTCGACGAGCTGGTGGCGCACGCGCTCGAGGACCCCGGCAACGAGGTCTGCGGGGTGGTCGCGGTCGACGCCCTGGAGCCGGACGGCGGGCAGCCGGCGGCGAGCGAGCCGCCCACACAGGCCGTGCGCGTCCTGCGTGCCACGAACGTGCATGCGAGCCCGCTGAAGTTCGAGATCGACCCGAAGGAGCTGCTCGAGCTGTACCTGGGGATCGAGGCCGACGGGCAACTGCTCGGTGCGATCTATCACTCGCACGTACGCAGCCGGCCCTACCCGTCGCAGACGGACATCAACTTCGCCGCCAACTGGCCGGGTGTCGAGTGGATCATCGTCGGGCTTGCCGGTAGCGGCGAGCCGGAGGTGCGCTCCTATCTGATCGAGGCGGGTGAGGTCCGGGAGGTCGCGCTCGAGGTGCGGTGATGGAGGAGGATCTGATCGTCTGTCCGACCTGCGCGCGGGCGCATCCGCCCAGCGAGCGCTTCTGCGAGGCCTGCGGGATGCCGCTCGTGCACTCGACGGGCGCCGAGCTCCATGCCAGCGAGCGTCAGCGCAAGGCGCGCAAGATCAAGCCCCAATACGCCGAGGGAGATCTCGTGAAGGTCGCCCACGCTGAGAACCAGCCCGAGGCCGAGTTCATCGCCGGCCTGCTGCTCGAGGAGGGGATCCCCTGCCTGTTGCGCAACTCGATCGGCGGCTACTCGCCGATGATCGGCCCGCGCGAGATCATGGTCCCGGAGTCCGGGGCCGAGGCCGCGCGCGAAGCCTTGAAGTGGGAGAGACCCGTCTAGACCAGGACGGGCTGGCCGGCTGCTTCCGAGGTGATCGCGCGGATCTCCTCGGAGGCGCGCTCGAACTCGGCGTCGGAGAGAACGGGAGTTCCCTCGAACGGGAGTTCGCGCTGGAGCTCGATCCAGGCGTTCTGACCGGTGTACTCGTCCTTGACTTTGACCGTGACCGGCCGCGGGATGCGGTAGGTGCGCAGCAGCAGCACATGCAGCGGCTGGCGTCCGCGCCAGCCCAGACGCTTTTCGGCGTAGTCGGGCGTCCACACGTAGAACGGCGAGAGCGCGTCGACGCAGCGCGGGTCGACGATCGTGAAGTGGTCGGTCACTTCCGCCCAGGCACGGATGCGAACGCGGTCGGGCTGCTGCAGCGGGGCACCCGATACGAACGTGTGCAGCGGCGGCTCGCCGTCGCTCCAGACCCCCTCCTCGAGCGCGCGGCGCAGCTCGGGCTGGTGGGACTCGCGTACGAGGTCACCGGGCTGATGGTCGAACGTGGGGTACAGGAAGAAGCGCTCGTGGGCGAGCTTGAACGGCTTGCCGTTGGGCGGCAGCACGCCCTTGCGGAGGGTTAGGAGCTGCTCTCCTTCCGCCAGGGCGCGGACGGTGACAGCCCATTCTTTGAAAGCAATTGGCATGAAAGAAAGGCGAACGAGATGGACAGAAACGTCAGGTCTAAACTGCGTACGTCCCCCCGAGGGGAGGACCGCACATCCATTAAAGATACGAAACCTGAGCAGAAATCCCAAATCCCCTGCAAATTAGGGGTTTTTTTGGCCGCGCAGCCAGTCCGGGCCGCGCGGCGCGCCTACAGTCGGCGCCCGGCGAAGCCCTCCGCGGCCTCGATCATCGCCGCATAGTCGTCCTCGGCGTGCCCGCGTGCGATAGTCGCGGCCAGCATGTCTCGCGCATGGGCGGCCGCTGGAAACGGCACGCCGGCGCTCTCCGCCTCCTGCAGGCACAGGCGCACGTCCTTGAGCATGTGGGCGGTCTTGAACAGCGGCGTGTAGTCGTGCTCGCGCATCGGGCCCGACTTGAGCGTCAGCTGAGCGGAGGCGCCCGAGCCGGCGGAGGTGACCTCGACGAGCGCGTCGAGATCGATCCCGGTGGCGCGCGCCAGCAGCAGCGCCTCGGCCACCGCCGCGGCGTTCGCGGCGCCGAGCGAGTTGTTGATCAGCTTGAGCATCTGACCCTGGCCGATCTCGCCGACGTGCACGATCAGCCTGCCCATCGCCTCCAGCAGCGGACGGGCGCGGGCGAAGCTCTCCGGCTCGCCCCCGACCATGATCGTCAGCGAGCCCTCGTCGGCTCGCGGAGAGGAGCCCGTCACCGGGGCGTCGAGCATCGCCACCCCGCGCTCCCCCAGGGCTGCCGCGATCGGGCGCGTATCCGCGGGCCCGATCGTGGACATGTCCACGCACAGCAGGCCCGCGCGCGCGGCCTGGATGGCTCCCTGCTCGCCGAGCAGCACCGAGGCGACCTGCTCCCCGTCGACGACCATGCTCACGACGATGTCGCTGTGCTCGGCCACCTCCGCCGGCGTGGCGAACGCGGTCGCGCCATGCTCGGATGCCCATCGCTCGGCCTTGCCGGGTGTGTGCGTCCAGACCGACAGCGGGAAGCCGGCGCGGCCGACGTTCGCGGCCATGCGCGAGCCCATGATTCCCAGGCCGAGGAAGCCGACGCGCTCGGTGCTCTCACTCTCAGGCATGTCCGAATCCTCCCCCACCGGGCGTTTCGATGCGCAGCCGCTGGCCCGGCAACAGCGTACCGGTGCTCTTGGACGCGAGCGGACGCCCGTCGAGCGTGTCGCGTCCGCAAGCGCCGGGCTCGCCGCCGTGCGCACCGCGCGGGCGGTGGCGACGGCGCTCGGCGATCAGCGAGAAGGTCATCTCGGTGAGCGCTTCGAGCTCGCGCACCACGCCGTCGCCGCCGCGATGGCGCCCGGAGCCGCCGGATCCGCGGCGCAGCGCGTATTCGAGCACCCGCAACGGGAACTCCCGCTCGAGCGCCTCGATCGGGGTGTTGAGCGTGTTGCTCATCGCCACGTGAACCCCGCTGGGGCCGTCGGCGTCCGCGCACGCGCCCTGGCCGCCGCCGAGCGTCTCGTAGTAGGAGAAGTCGTCGTTGCCGAGCGTGAGGTTGTTCATCGTGCCCTGGCCCTGGGCGCGGCCGAAGGCGGTCAGTACGAGATCGGCGACGCGCGAGGAGGTCTCCACGTTGCCGGCCGCCACCGCCGCGCCCGGACGGGCGTTGAGCAGCGTGCCCTCCGGCGCGCGCACCTCGATCGGCCGGTAGGCCCCGGCCGTTGGCGGAATGTCCGGGTCGGTGAGCACGCGCACCGCGAACAGGCACGCCGAGCGGGTGACCGCGAGCGGGCAGTTGAGGTTGCCCTCGTGCTGGCACGCGCTGCCTGAGAAGTCCAGCAGCAGCCGCTCGCCGTCGACGACCGCGCGCAGACGCAGCGCAAGGTCGCCCTCCGGCGCCTCGAGCAGGTCCTCGGCGTGCAGCGTGCCGTCCGCGAGCGCCGCCAGGCAGGCACGCGTGCGCCGCTCGGAGTAGTCGAGCACGGCGTTGGTCGCCTCGTGCAGCCGGTCGGCTCCGATGCGGCGAGCGAGCTCGGCCAGCCGCTGCGCGCCGGTGCGGTTGGCGGCGACCTGCGCGCGCAGGTCGGCCCGACGCTCGCGCGGCTGGCGCATGCGCGCGACGAGCTCGTCGATCGTGCGCTCGTCGAGTGGTCGCGGCGAGATCACGACGCCCTCGTCCTGCAGGCGGCGGCTGTCGGCCGGCATCGAGCCGGGCGCCCGCGCTCCCACGTCGGCGTGATGGGCGCGGCTGGCGGCGAAGCCGATCAGGAGCGCGCCTGCCCCGTCCGTCCCGCCGGGGGCGAACACGGGAGTGATGACGGTGATGTCGGGTAGGTGGGTGCCGCCCGCGAACGGGTCGTTGAGAATCCAGGAGCGCCCTGGCGCGTGTTGCTCGTCGAGCACCGCCGCCACCGCCGCGGGCATCGCGCCGAGGTGCACCGGGATGTGCTCTGCCTGCATCACCATCTGCCCGGCGGCATCGAACAGCGCCGTGGACGCGTCGCGGCGCTCCTTGATGTTCGAGGAGTGCGCCGAGCGGATCAGCACGACGCCCATCTCTTCGCACGCGGCGCGCAGCGCGCCGGTCACCACCTGCAGTTCGATCGGGTCGAGTGTGCTCACTTCTCGACCCAGGCCAAGCTCGCAGATCCATCGCGCGAGATCTGTATAGCGATGGTCATACCGATCTCGCCACGTCGGTGGCCACCAGGCGGATGGTCCCGTGCTGATCGACCTCGCCCGACCAGCCGGGCGGGACGAGCAGCGTGGCCTCCGGCAGCGCGCACAGCGCCGGGCCGCTCACGCGCGTGCCGGGCGCCAGCTCGCCGCGCAGGGTGCTCGCGGCGAGCGGCTCGGGCTCGCCGTCGAAGACGATCGGACGCTCCTCGGCGGCTGGCGCGCGCGCCGCCTGCGCCCGTGGGCGCAGCGCCGGGGCCGGTCCCCACACGGACGCGCGCATGTTGACGAGCTCCACCTCGGCGCTCTCGTCCTGGTAGCCGTAGCGCAGCTCGTGCGCCCGCGCGAACGCGTCGCGCAGCGCGTCGGGATCGAGCCCGGCCGGCTGCGCGCCGGTGGGCCCAGGCCGGAGCCCGAGCGAACGCGGCTCGAGCTCCTCGTCGACGGGAAGCTCGAACGACTGGCCGCGATAGCGCAGCTCGTGGCGAACGCGCACGCGGCACACACCGCCCGGGAGCGCCGCGCTCGCCTCGGCGATCAGCGTGTCGCGTTCCCGCGACAGGAGCTCGGGCGAGAGCGAGCCACCGTTCAGCATGACCGTGCGCGCGGCGTCGCGCCGCGGGGCCGCGGCGGCCAGGCCGAGCGCGCACAGCACGCCGGAGGCGCGCGGGCACAGCACCCGCGAGATGCCGAGCTCGCGCGCGAGCGCCGCCGCGTGCAGGGGGCCGGCGCCGCCGAACGGCATCAGCGCGAAGCCGCGGGGGTCGATCCCCCGCTCGACGCTCATCACGCGCAGCGCCCCCAGCATCTCCGCCTCGGCCACGCGCACGATCCCAAGCGCGCATGCGATCGGCTCCAGATCCAGCTCGCGTCCGAGGCGTGAGATCGCGCGCTCGGCCGCACGCCGGTCCAGCCACAGCCCACCCGCCAGCGGCGAGTCCTCGAGCAGTCGTCCGAGCAGCAGGTTGGCGTCGGTGACCGTCGCCTCCTGACCGCCGCGCCCATAGCAGGCGGGTCCGGGATCGGCCCCCGCGGAGGCCGGTCCGACGCGCAGCGCGCCGCCGGGGTCGCGCCACGCGATCGAGCCGCCGCCGGCGCCGACGGTGTTGATGTCGAGCGCGGGCAGCGCCAGCGGCCGGCCGGCGATCGTGCGCTCGGCGGTCTCGTGGACCTGGGATCCCTCGATCACGCACACGTCGCATGAGGTTCCGCCCATGTCGAAGCACAGCACGTCGCTCTCGCTCGCCAGCTCCGCCAGCGCGAGCGCGCCGCTCACGCCTCCCGCAGGCCCGGAGAGCACCGTCAGCGCCGCGTGGGCGCCCGCACGGTCGGGGTCGGTGAGGCCGCCGGAGGACTGCATGATCTGGGGCTCGCACAGACCGAGCGCGCGAGAGTCTGCTGTGAGCCGGCCCAGGTAGGAGGCGAGCAGTGGGGAGAGCGCCGCGTCGAGGACGGTGGTGGCCGTGCGCTCGTACTCGCGGAACGTGCCCACCAGCTCGCACGAGAGGGACACGTGGGTCTCGGGCGCGAGCTCTGCCAGGAGCATCCCGAGCAGCTGCTCGTGGGCGGGGTCGGCGTAGGAGTGCAGCAGCGAGACCGCCACCGCCTTCGGCTCGCTCGCTGCGAGCTCTTCCACGAGCTCGCGCGCGAGGGCCGGGTCCAGCGCGCGCAACGGACCGTCCGGCCCCATGCGCTCTGGCGCCGCGAAGCGCAGCTCCGCCGGCACAAGCGGCGTCGGCGCGGCGAGGCACAGCTCGTAGAGGCGGGGCCGGTTCTGGCGAGCGAGCTCGATCACGTCGGTGAAGCCGGCCGTGGCGAGCAGCGCGGTGCGCGCCGTGCGGCCCTCCAGCAGCGCGTTGGTGGCCACGGTCATGCCGTGCGCGAAGCGCTCGACGTCCTGCGCGCGCGCGCCGGCCAGCTCGAGCACCGCCTGCACCGCCCCGAGCACCGCCAGCGCCTGCTCGGAGGGCGTCGAGGGGACCTTGGCGGTGTGGACCGTCGCGTCGTCGTCGAGCAGGACCGCGTCGGTGAAGGTGCCGCCGACGTCCACGCCCAGGAGCATGCCCTGGAGCCTACGCGACCTTCACGCGGCGGCCAGCTCGCGATTCTCGGTGTCGGCCAGGTGCTGGTGGGAGGGGCAGTAGCCGTTGTGGGGCAGCGGCGTGCGCTGGCAGGCCGAGCCCTTGCGGGTGGTGGCGCGGCACTGCGGCGGGGCGCCGCTGATGGCGGTGTAGCCCTCGTGGGGGTGTTCGGCCAGGAACAGCTGCGCGTAGCCGACGTAGCGGCTGACCACGCGGTGCACGTGGCTCTGAGCGGACATCGGGAAGTAGTTGCGGATGTCCAGGAACAGCGTGCGCGCGGGTCGCGCGAAGTAGTGGCGGTCGGTCGCCATGCGGGTGATCACCTGCTCGCAGGCGTGCAGCACGGCCGTGTGGTTGCTGGCTGCAGGCGCGCCCGGTGGAGGAGCCTGTATCTGGGGAGCGAGCTCCCTGTAGATGGCCCTGCTGAACTGGTACATGGTGTCTGCTCCTCGCCCTCTTTCGCTCAATCTGATGGTCAGAGAGCACACCCGCCGTTCCTAGAGACTCCGCCGACTCCAGGAACTTCCACAACCACCAACACCTTTGCGATTCGAATGGATCGCGAGGTTAAGAATTCGGCGAGAACTTCCGAAGTTCTTATGAAGCGTCAGCGCCAGGTCTGCCAGGAGAGCGCGTCCTCGCCCGTGACGAGGACATGGCGCAGGTCGAACGCGGGGTCGCGCTCGGGATGGTCCGCGCGCAGGTGCGCTCCGCGGCTCTCGGTGCGCGCGAGCGCGCAGCGGGCGATCAGCCGCGCGAGCGGGTGCGGGTCGCGCAGCAGGCGCTCAAGGCCCTCAGGTGTGCGCACGACGCCCGCGTCCCGCCACAGCGCCGCGCGCGTCGAGCGCTCGGCGGTCGCGGACGCTGGGATCGCGCGCAGCCGCTCCAGCTCGCTGTCACTAGCCGCCGGATGCTCGTCTGCGCACCGCGACAGGGCGTCGGTGACGGCGCGACGGGCAAAGACGAAGCACTCGCTGAGCGAGTTCGACGCGAGCCGGTTGGCGCCGTGCAGGCCCGTGCACGAGGACTCGCCGACCGCGTACAGGCCGGGGAGCGTCGAGCGGCCGTCCAGGTCGGTGACGATGCCTCCCATCATGTAGTGGGCGGCTGGCGCAACGGGAATCAGCTCGCGGGTAGGGTCCAGGCCCGCCTCGCGCAGCGAGGCCACGACGTTGGGGAAGTGGGCTGGATCGATCGCGCGCATATCGAGGCCGACCGATCGCTGTCCCGACTGCTCCAGCAGCGCGTGGATCGCGCGCGAGACCTCGTCGCGGGGCGCGAGCTCGTCCACGAACCGCTGGCCTTGGGCGTCGTGGAGCGTCGCGCCCTCGCCACGGATCGCCTCGGTCACGAGGTAGCCCTCGCGCCCGGGAACGCCGGTCACCGCCGTGGGGTGGAACTGCAGCAGCTCCAGGTCGGCCAGCGTGGCGCCGGCCGCGTGGGCGAGCAGCAGGCCGATTCCCTGAGAGCCGGGTGGATTGGTCGTCCGTGCCCACAGTGCGGCGGCGCCGCCGGTGGCGATCACGACCGCGCGCGCCGCGATCACGCGCCCGTCGTCGCATACCAGGCCGCGACAGCGGGGGTGGGTGGGGCCTTTATCGATCCAGAGCGCCTGTGCGCGGGCGCCCTCGAACACCGTGATCCGAGGCTCCTCGGCCGCCAGCGCAGAGAGCTGGCGAACGAGTCGCCGCCCGGTGGCGCTGCCGCCGGCGTGCACCACGCGCCTGACCGAGTGGCCACCCTCGAGGCCGAGCGCGAGGTGCCCGAAGCGATCGGCGTCGAAGTGGACGCCGAGGGCCTGCAGGTCGCGGACGCGCTCCGGCGCTTCGCGCACGAGCGTTTCGGCGGCCGTGCGCCGCACCAGCCCACGTCCCGCGAGCTCGGTGTCGCGTAGATGCAAGTCGAAGCTGTCGTCCGCCGCCAGCGCCGCCGCGAGGCCTCCCTGCGCCCAGTAGCTGGCCGTCTGCGCCAGCGGCGTGGCCGAGACGAGCACCACGTTGGCGCGGTCGCGTGCGGCGCACAGCGCGGCGTACAGCCCGGCGGCGCCTGCGCCCACCACCGCGATGTCGGCGTCCGTCACCTGCTGCTCGCGGAGGGCGTCACTTTTCCGAGTCCGAGTTTGCTCAGCTCTTCTTTGACCTTCTTGCTGAGTTCATGGTGACTTTTCGGGCTGAGTTTCGGGCGCACGGGGGCGGGCGTGGACGCGGTGGAGGTGTGCGTCAGGCCCGGCACGGTGGTGGTTCGCGGCACGGTGCTCGCCGGCGCGCTGGTCGCGGGCTTGGTCGCGGTGGACGTGCTCGCTCCAGTCGGGATGCTGCTCGGCGTGGTCGTCGTTGGGGTGCTGGAGGTGGTGGTGAGAACCGCCGCCGCGGTCGTCACGGTCCTCGTTATGGCGGGCGTCGTCGAGCCGGAGCCGCCGACAAGGCTCACGAGCGCCGCGGCGAGCACGCCCAGCGACAGCGCGACCACGACCGCGAGCGTGGCTACCAGGCCCTTCCAGCTGGGAGATGCCGCCAGGCGCGTGCGGGCGGCGGCGCCACAGTGAAGGCACCACTCCTGATCGGAGTGCAGCGCAGCGCCGCAGAGCGGACATGCCTCGCCAGATGGTGCCGGCGGGGGTGCTACGGCCGGTGTGCCGCCAGCGGGAGGCGAGGTCGTGACGCTCATGAGCTCGACACCGGGGGGCGGAGGATCTCGGTGGGTCGGTCGGTGGCGGGCGGCACCGGGGAGCGCCCGGTTGGCGATGTGGCCGGGACTGGCTCGCGCGCCGGGTCGGGCGCGGCCGGCGCGGGCTGGGCCGGTGGCGTCTGCGCTGGAGCGGATGGGACGGGCTGCGGGGCTGGCGCTGATCCCATTGCTGCGGGTGGCGGCTGCGGGGCTGGGGCCGATCCCATTGCCGCGGGTGGCGGCTGCGGGGCTGGGGCGGATCCCGTCGCGGCGGGTGGCGGCTGCGGCGCAGAGGCTGGGGCCGGCGGCGCCGCGGCGCCGGCTATCGGTAGATCGGCATGGCGGTCCATCGCCAGCCCGCAGTTGGGGCAGAAGCTGTCTTCGCTGCTGTGGATGGCGGCGCAGCGGGGGCATGCGGTGATGCCCGCCTCGCGCAGGACGGTGATCGGTCGGCGCTCGCCCAGCGCGCCTTCGATCGTGCGCAGCTCGGCGTCGATCTGCGCGAGCGTTGTCAGCTTGGCGAGCACGAGGGCGTCGTTGCGCTGACCGAACCGGTGCAGGTTGAAGACCAGGCCGCCGAGGTCGCGGTAGGCGAGCTCGCGCGCCTTGCGCAGGAAGCGCGCGCGACGGCGCGCGCGACCGCGCGGTTGGAAGCCGGCCGATTCGGACGAGGGGGCCGTGCCCGCGGGCGGCGTGGGCGGGATCTCGTCCTGCGCCTGCGGCGAAGGGTCCGTGGGGGGCGTGCCAGTTTGATCCACGTCGGATTCATGCTACCCAGACCGTTACCAGACCGCGCGAGCAGGCCGTCACCGGGACGGCGCGAGCGCGGAGCGCTTTGCGGAACGCGCAAGCGCCTCGCGCCACGCGCTGGCCACGCGTACGGCCATCTCCCGTGCCGAGAAGCGGCTCGCGCTCGCGCGGCCCTGCACGCGGGGGTCGGCTTCGCTCAGATGCGGCGCGAGCGCGGCGCGCCAGCGCTCCAGCTCGAACGGCGCGCAGAGGGTGCCGGCGACCTGCTCGAGCGCGTCGCGGTGGATGCCGACGGGCGTGGCGAGGACGGGCACGTCGCAGGCGAGCGCCTCCAGCACGGCCAGCCCGAAGCCCTCGCGCTCGGACGGCACCAGCACGGCGTTGGCGGCGTTGACCCACAGCGGCACGCGCTCGGGGTCGACGCCGCCCAGCGTCAGCAGCCGAGCTCCGGCGGCCTGCGCGAGCGCGAGCGCGCGATCGTGGCGCTTCTCCACGCGCGCGGGGTCGGCGGCGAACAGCACGTACGGCACGTCCGCGTCCAGGCCCAGCTCGGCGCGCGCCTGCGCACGGGGAAGCGGATGGAAGCGCTCGAGGTCCACGCCGCAGGGCAGCACCTGCGCGCGCCGGCGCGCAGCCCGGCCGGGGAGCTCCTGAGCCAGCGACGCGGAGGCGGCTGCGAGCAGATCGATCAGCGGCAGCACCGCGGCGGTCGCCATCCGCGTGCGCGGATGGCGCACGTCGGTGCCGTGGACGGTGAGCGCGCGTACGCGCGCGGGAATCGCAAGCGCGGGCCAGGCGGTGAGGCCGAAGTGCGCGTGCACGACGTCGAAGCGCGGCGGCGTGCGGCGGGCGAGCGTCGCGCCTGCGGCGAAGCGGCGGCGCAGCTGCAGCGCGGCGCCGGCAAGCGCGAGCGCACCGGGTGCGAACTCGTGCAGCTCGACCTCGAGCCCGTCGAGTTGGCGCAGCGCTGCGACCTGGTCGCGGACGAAGCGCCCGCGCTCGGGATGAGCGGCATCGGGGAGCATGTTGGAGACCACCAGCGCGCGCAAGATCCACCGACCGTAGCGCTCTGGAATGATGGCGCGCGTGCACAGCGGAGCAACTGAGCGCAGCTACGGCCGCGGGCCGGACGATCTGCGCCCGACGACGATCGAGCCCGGGTTCGTGCGTACCGCGACCGGCTCGGCGCTGATCTCCGTGGGCGAGACACGGGTGATCTGCACCGCGTCCGCTCAGGAGGGCGTGCCGCGCTGGATGAGCGGGAAGGGGCGGGGCTGGGTGACGGCCGAGTACGGCATGCTCCCGGCGTCGACGGGCGAACGCAAGCAGCGCGACGCCACGCGCGGACGTCAGGATGGGCGCACGATCGAGATCCAGCGCCTGATCGGGCGCTCGTTGCGCGTGGTGGTCGACTTCCAGGCGCTGGGCGAACGGACGGTCTACCTCGACTGCGACGTGCTGCAGGCGGACGGCGGCACCCGCTGCGCGTCGATCACGGGCGCGTACGTGGCGCTTTCGCTTGCGTGCGCACGACTGCAGGCCGAGGGCCGCCTGGAGAGCTCGCCGCTGAAGGGCTCGGTCGCGGCGGTGTCGTGCGGGATCATCGACGGCGCCGCGCTGCTCGACCTCGACTACTCCGAGGACTCGACCGCAGAGGTCGACGCGAACGTCGTGATGAGCGCCGGCGGCGGTCTGGTCGAGGTGCAGGCGACGGCCGAGCGCACACCGCTGTCGCGGGCGCATCTGGACGAGCTGCTGGCGCTCGCCGCCGCGGGCATCGAGCGCCTGCGCGGCGCCCAGGAGCAGGCGATCTCCGCGGCCACTTGAAGCTGCTGCTGGCCACGCACAACGAGCACAAGCGCCGCGAGCTCGAGCGCCTGCTCGATCGAGCGGCCCCCGCCGGCCACTGGGAGCTTGAGGCGCTGCCGGAGACAGTGATCCTGCCGCCGGAGGACGGCGAGACGTTCGCCGAGAACGCGCTCGACAAGGCCCGCGCGGCGGCAGCGGCCACGGGCCGGGCGAGCATCGCCGACGACTCCGGCATCGCCGCCGCGGCGCTCGGCGGGGCGCCGGGCGTGCGCTCGGCGCGCTACGCGGGCGAGCACGCCACCGACCAGCAGAACCTCGAGAAGCTGCTGCGCGAGACACCCGCGGGCAGCCCACTGGAGTATGTATGCGTGATCGCCTACGTCGATCCGGCGAGCGGCGCCGAGCAGGTGTTCGAGGGTCGTTGCTCGGGACGGCTGGCGGAGGAGCCCAGGGGACAGGGGGGCTTCGGCTACGACCCCGCGTTCCTTGCAGACGCTTGCCCGTCGGGCCTTACGATGGCGCAGCTCAGCGACGAGCAGAAGGACGCCATCAGCCACCGCGGCCGCGCCGCGCGGGCGTTGCAGGCGTGGCTCGACGGCCGCGCCGTATAACCATTGCTCTACGGTCGCCGCTGTGCGAGTAATCCCATGACACGCGCCGTATAACCATCGCTATACGGTCGCCGCTGCGCGAGTCCATCCCCATGACGAACGCGGTATTACCATCGCTATACGGTCGCCGCTACGCGAGTCATGCCACGCGAACGCCGTATATCTATTGCTATACGAACCTTCGCGAAAGCCACTCCCGGCGCCCGCCTCCTTCGCGCGCGCTTGGGCTACAGCAGGTTGATCGCGGCGGACGCAGCCACGGCCACGCCGAGCCCGGCGTAGCCGGTGTACCCGGACAGCAGCAGCAACAGCGCGGTGACCAGCGCCACCAGCACCGTCACCAGCCATGCCATGCGGGCGATCGCCATTTGCGTATTCTTGCCGATGCGCCCGTTCGAACGCTGACACGCGTGTCCGCACGCGGTGTTAGCTTCGCTACAACGGTTTCACAAACGAGGAGGGCGAAGTGACAAAGTCCGAGCTGGTCGACCAGGTGGCGGATCGCGCCGATCTGACTAAGCAGGATGCCTCGCGGGCGGTGGACGCGGTGCTCGCCACCGTGGAAGACGCGCTGCGCCGCGGCAGCGAGGTGTCGGTTTCGGGGTTCGGCAAGTTCCATGTGAGTGAGCGCGGTGCGCGCGTGGGCGTCAACCCGCGCACCGGGGAGCGCATCCAGATCGCCGCTTCGCGGGTGCCGCGCTTCACCGCGGGCAGCGGGCTGAAGAGCGCCGTGAAGGGTCGCTGAGGCCGGCGCGTTCCTTCGGCGACATCCTGGCGGCTCGGGTAGCCGAGCGCGAGTCGCAGCTCGTGCTCGGCCTCGACCCCGACCCTGGAGCGCTGTGGCCGGGCAGCGGCGCGCAAGCGCCGGCAGGGTCCTCGCCGGCGCAGGCCGCCGCCGGCGCGGTCCTCGGGCACTGCCGTGCGTTGATGGACGCCACCGCGCAGTCGTGCGTGGCCGTCAAGCTGCAGCTGGCGCGCTTCGAGGTGCTCGGCGCCGCCGGATGGGCGGTGCTGGAAACGCTCGTCACGCACGCGCGTGGCCTGGGGCTGCTGGTGATCGCCGACGGCAAGCGCGGCGACATCGATGTGACGGCGCGTGCGTACGCCGGCGCGCTGATCGGCGGCATCGACAGTCCGTTCGGCCGGATCGAGGGGCTGGGCGCCGATCTGGCGACCGTCAACCCGCTGATGGGCAGGGACGCCGTCGAGCCGTTCGTGACCGCAGCCCGTGAAGCCGGCCGCGGGGTGCTGGTGCTCGTGCGCACCTCCAACCCCGGCGCCGCGGACGTCGAGGACCTGAGGCTGGCGGACTCGGGGACGGTGTGGGAGCGGATCGCGGCGCTCGTGGACGAGCTCGGCGCCTCCGGTGTGGGCGAGGCGGGCCTCAGCGACATCGGGGCGGTCGTCGGCGCCACCGAGCCCGGCCATCTCGAGCGGGCCCGGGAGTTGATGCCCAGCGCGATGTTCCTGCTTCCCGGCGTGGGTGCGCAGGGCGGGCGCGTGGAGGACCTGGCGGCGGCGTTCTCGCCCGGTCGGGCCGGCGGGCTGGTGTCGGCCTCGCGCAGCATCGCGGATGCTCATCGCACGGCGGGCGGGGAGCCCGCCGCGGCGGCGCGCGCGGAGGCCGAACGACTGCGGGAGACCGCGTGGGAGCTCTCCGATCGTGTTCTGCGGGTCGGCTAGCGAGCGGGCGCATCCGCGCACTGGCCGCGTGCGCGGCCACGAGCGCGTCGCGCTTGTCATGCGGAACCGTTCCGCTAGCCTTTGTGTCGTGCAGGCCGGGGCATCTTCTGACGTTCAGGCGCACCGGAAGGTTGGTACAGAGCCAGGATGATCATCACGGTCACGCTCAACGCGGCGATCGACAAGTCGCTCGCGGTGCCGAACTTCAGGCTCGGACGCCGCCACCGCACCGTGGACCAGCGCACGATGGCCGGCGGCAAGGGCGTGAACATCGCGCGTACGCTGAAGGCGCTCGGCCAGCCGGTGATCGCGACGGGCTTCGCCGGCGGCGCCACCGGGACGCACATCGTCGAGCAGCTCACCGAGGAGTCGATTCTCAACGACTTCGTGCGCATTCGCGACGAGTCGCGCACGAACACCTCGGTTCTCGATCCGACTACGGGCGATCAGACGGAGATCAACGAACGCGGGCCGTCGGTGTCGACGCGCGAGGTCGAGCTGTTCCGCGACAAGCTGCTGTACCTGGCGCGGGGTGCCGCGATCGTCGTGTTCGCGGGCTCGCTGCCGCGCGGGGTCGAGCCTGACATCTACGCGTCGTTGATCAGGGATCTCGAGCGGCTCGACGTGATCACGGTCGTCGACACGGACGGCGAGCCGCTGCGCCAGGCGGTTCGCGCCGAGCCGGACGTGGTCTCGCCCAACGTGCTCGAGGCGGAGGAGCTCGTCGGCCACGAGTTCGCCGGCGAGGAGGAGCGCTCGCTCGCGGTGGCCGAGATCACCGCGCTTGGGCCGCGCGAGGCGATCATGACGCTTCCCGACGGCTGCTTCGCGCAGGTGCTCATCGACGGCCAGCGGCTGCTCAAGCGCGCCCACATCGAGATGCGCGAGCCGGTCGCCAGAAGCGGCTCCGGCGACGCCTTCCTGGCCGGCTATCTGGCGGCTCGTTATGAAGGCCGCGCGCCCGACCAGTGCCTGCGCTTCGGTGTGGCCTGTGGAGCCGAGTCCACGGCGCGTCTGGGCGCGGGGCTGATCGACCCGCGCGAGGCGCGGCGGCTGATGGGCGGCGTGGAGCTGACCGTCATTGATCTACCCGCCGAGGTCGCCTGAGACGGCCGATGGCCTTCGCATAGCTGCGTCCTCGTTCGCTCGCGTGCGTAGCACGCCACGCTCGCTGCGTCCTTGCTCTGCTTGACCCTCGACCGTCTCAGCGGGTGCAGCCTTCTAGCCGCCGGCGACGTCCCTCCGCAGGAACACGAGATAGCCGGCGATCAGCGCGGGGACGGCGTAGAGCGCGCACAGCCAGGCGGAGTGGGCGATCGGCGCCCAGTCGGTGGGCGTGCGCAGCAGGCCCTGCCAGGCCTGGAACTGTTCGGTGAGCAGGTAGGGCTGGATCGGTTCGAGGCCGGGTATCTGGGCGACGATGAACAGCAGGATCACCAGGCCGATCGTGCCGACGACGGCGGCGGCGCTGTTGCGCGTGGCGGCGGACAGCAGCAGGCCGATGCTGGCGACGGCGAACAGCGGGATCAGGTAGGCGGCGTTGGCGGCGAACACGAGCAGGAGGGCTTCGGGCGCGGAGACGAGGGTGCCGGAGTAGGTCCTGACCGAGTGAAAGCCCCACGACGCGACCCCTGCGACCGTGGCGACCGTGACTGCGACGAGCACGGCGAGCACGGCGTAGGTCAGCGCGGCGAGCGTCTTGGCGGCGAACACCTGGCCGCGATCGACCGAGCGCGTTAGGATCGTCTTCAGCGTGCCGTTTCCGTCCTCGTTGGAGAAGATGTCCCCGGCGACGAGCGCGGCGACGACCGGCAGGAAGAAGCCTGACATGAACAGCAGCATCAGCACCGGCGAAGCGAGGCCGGACTGGGTGATCTGCGCGGCGAAGATGTTGTCCCTGTGATCGTGCTGATGGTGCAGGCTCTCGAACACCACGAAGATCAGCGGCAGCAGAGCGAGAAGGCCCAGCCCCAGATAGGTGCGCACCTGCGAGACGAGCTTGCGCAGCTCCCAGCGGTAGACGGTGAGCGTGGACGGGCGTCGTCGGTGCGCGAACGCCGGCGCGCTGGCGGGCGGGGCGGCGGCGACGCTGCTCATCTGGTCTCCACGGCGCCGTGAGCGCTCGCGAGCGCGGGCGCCGACGTGGTCTGGGCGTCCACGCCGGTGGCGGGCGCCCCGTCGGAGGCGCTCGTGTGAACACCGTGTCCGTTGCCCTCGGTGAGCCTGAAGAACAGGTCCTCGAGCGTGGCCAGCTCGGGTGTGAGCGCGAGGATGCCGATCCCGGCCCGCGCGAGCGCCAGCGACAGCTCGCCGACGTCGTGCTCCTGCGCCTGGAAGGCCAGGCCGTGCTCGCCGACGGAGGCGTGCTCGATGCCGGACTGGGCAACCGCCACGTCCAGCGCACGCGTGTCGTCGGTGGTGCGCAGCCGGTAGCCGGCGCCGCCCTGGCGGCGCAGGTCTGCGAGCGCTCCCTCGTAGACGACGCGTCCGGAGTCGACGATGGCGACGCGGTCGCACAGTTCCTGCACCTCGGGCAGCTGGTGGCTGGAGAGCAGCACGGTGATCCCTTCCCCGGCGAGACGGCGGATCAGCGTTCGCATGTCGCGCATCCCCGCCGGATCGAGACCCGTGGCGGGCTCGTCCAGGATCAGCAGGCGCGGCCGGCGCAACAGCGCAGCGGCGATGCCGAGCCGTTGGCGCATCCCGTGCGAATAGCCGCCGACCTTGTGTCCGGCGCGCGGCGCCAGCTCGACGACGTCGAGCACCTCATCGATGCGCGAGACCGCGCCGTCGCCGTCGAGCGCGGCCAGCAGCTGGAGGTTCTTGCGCGCGGTCAGATACGGATAGAAGCGCGGCGCCTCGACGAAGCCGGCGACTCCCTCCAGGGCGCGAGCGCCGTGATGCAGCGGGTCGCGCCCGAACAGCTCGACCTTGCCCTCCGTGGGCGTGATCAGGCCGAGCGCCATGCGCAGCGTGGTGGTCTTGCCGGCGCCGTTCGGGCCGAGGAAGCCGTACACGTCGCCGTGGCGCACGTTCAGGTCGATGTGGTCGACCGCGAGTACCTCCTTGTAGCGCTTGACCAGCCCCCGCGCGCGTACGGGCGGCGTGTCGTCGCTCACGCTAGAGGCCCCGTGCGACCGCTTCGATCGCGGCGGGCGTGACGGAGCCGGCGAGCAGGTAGCGCACGCCGGAGCGCTCGAACGTCAGTAGCGTGCCGAGCTCGGTGCGCAGCTCGGTGGCGCTGATGCCGTTGATGGTGACCTTGGGGAGCCCGCCGAGTGGTTCGCTTGCGCTCTTGGCGCCGGCCTTGGTCTTGCTCTCGAGGACGGCGATCGTGGACGGGCCGTGTCCCTGGGTGGTGACGTTGGGCTTGTCCGCTGCACCCGACTTGGGTTCTGTGTGCGCGCCGCTGGAGGACGGCGGGCTGACTTCCTCGATCTTGGCGTTGGCCGGTGGGTTGACTTCGAACACGGAGTCGGCGACGGGGCCGTAGGAGATTTCGGTGGCCGCGAGTTCGATCACGGGCGCGGCGCTGCTCGAGGAGTAGATGGCGGCGCGCAGCGGCACTCCGTGGACGGCGTCGAACGAAAGCTCCACGCCGCCGAACAGGCTCCCGCTTTCCTTCGGCGAGAGGCGCACCGTGTAGGCGGCCTGGCCCGCCACGTCGGTGGGTGTCGCGCCGGACACGTCCGCGTGCTTGCTCAGGTGCGCGATCGCTTCTTCGATCTTGGCGACGCTGGGGGTTTCGTGCTGGCTGCCAGCCGGCGTGCTGGAGCTCGATCCGCCTTCGCCGGCCGGCGGCGTGTAGCGGTACAGCGTGTTGGTGGCGGCGTCGTACATCGAGATGGTGTGCCCGTCGTAGACGATCTGCGTGTCGCCCTGCTGGGACTGCAGCTCCAGGCGCACGTGGCCGTCCTTGGCGACCCACAGCCGACCGGAGGCGCCGGTGACGAGCGGGTTGGAGGTCAGTTCGCCGGATTGGCCGCCGCCGGCCAGGCTGGCGCCTTCGAGGAGATGGTCGGTCAGCGTGACGCTGGCGCTGACGCCTTGGATCTGTTCCCCGCCCGCCCCGCCGAGCGCGTCGTGGATCGCCTGGGCAAGCGGCTTGGGCGGCGGCGTCGGTCCTGAGCCGAGCGCGGAGGCGAGCGCGGTGGCCGATACGCCGATTGCGAGCACGACCCCGCACAGCAACAGCAGGCGCGAGAGGGGGAGGCGACGAAGGATGTTCACGGCGGTGCGTCCACGTCCTTTGGATTGCCGGACCACTACCAGGGTAGCGCGGACGCTTTGGCGCTCCTAAAGGTGGGAGAGCTCTCACGTGCGCGTTCGGCGGCGCCACCCGATATCTTCTCGCGCGCATGTTGATCGTCTTCATTCTCTTCTGGGTCCTCGTCGGGCTTGTGGTGTTCTTGCTGGCGATGCGCGGCGGATCCCGCCGCGCCGGGGAGGTGGGCGCGGAATCGGGGCTCGGCCAGCGCCTGGTGACGCTGGGGGTCATCGTGACGTTCGTGGCGGGGCTGGTCGTGCCGGCGATCGTGCTCGCGTTCAACGCAGAACACAAGGCGAGCGTGGCGATCGGCGGCGTACACCTGAACAAGGAAGAGCAGAAGGGCCGCGAACTGTTCGCGCACACGTGCGGTGTCTGCCACACGCTGGCGGCGGTCAAGTCCGTCGGACGCATCGGCCCCAACCTCGACATTCGCGTGGGTGACGACATCCCAACCGAAGCCGGACGCAAGGCGCTGGTGCTGAACGCGATCGCCGAAGGCCGCGCGCGCGGCCTCGGACAGATGCCGGCGCTGCTGTACCAGGGCAAGGAAGCCGAACAGGTCGCGGAGTTCGTGGCAGCGGTCGCGGGCCACTGAGGCGACAGCTGCTCCAACCTGGCCCTGAGCCGGCCGCGAGCATTTTGGCCATTAGTCGATAGCGGCGGGCGGGGCCATCGGTTAAGGTCCGGCGCGATGACGGACCAGCCGAAGACCGCGGAGGACGTGAAGGCGTTCGTCAAGGAGCGCGACATCCGCTTCATCCGCTTCTGGTTCACGGACATCCTGGGCCAGCTGAAGTCGTTCTCGATCAACGCGGCGGAGCTGGACGACGCGTTCGAGGCGGGGATGGGCTTCGACGGCTCGTCGATCACAGGCTTCAACGCGATCGAGGAGTCGGACATGATCGCGATGCCCGACCCGAGCACGTTCGCTGTGCTGCCGTGGCGTCCGGAGGAGCAGGGCGTGGGGCGCATGTTCTGCGACGTGATCACGCCCGAGAAAACGCCGTATGAGGGCGATCCCCGGCATGTGCTGCGCCGGGCGGTGCAGCGCGCGCGGGAGATGGGCTTCGACACGTTCAACGTGGGCCCGGAGCTGGAGTACTTCCTGTTCAAAGACTCGCGCTCGACGGAGGTGCTGGACGAAGGCGGCTACTTCGACCTGACGACGCTGGACGCGGGCTCGGACGTGCGCCGCGAGACGGTGCTGGCGCTGGAGCAGCTGGGGATCCACGTGGAGTACACGCACCACGAGGTGGGCCCCTCGCAGCACGAGATCGACATGCGCTACGCGGACGCGATGAAGATGGCCGACGACTGCATGACGTACCGGATCACGGTGAAGGAGTACGCGATGAAGTACGGCTGGCATGCGACGTTCATGCCGAAGCCGCTGTTCGGCGAGAACGGCTCGGGCATGCACACGCACCAGTCGCTGTTCGCGGGCGGCAAGAACGCGTTCTACGACCCCGACGACCAGTACTTCCTGTCAGACGTGGGCAAGGCGTTCATCGCGGGCCAGCTCAAGCACGCGCGCGAGATCTGCTCGATCTTCGCGCAGTGGGTGAACTCGTACAAGCGCCTGGTTCCCGGCTTCGAGGCGCCGGTGTACGTGGCGTGGTCGCGGCGCAACCGCTCGGCGCTGGTGCGCGTGCCGCTGTATCACCCCGGGAACGAGAAGGCGACGCGCATGGAGCTGCGCTGCCCGGACCCGGCTTGCAACCCGTATCTGACGTTCGCGGCGCTGTTGCAGGCGGGCCTGGAGGGGATCGAGAAGGGCTACGAGCTGCCGGAGCCGATGGAGAAGAACCTGTACCACCTGCCGGGCGAGGAACGCCGGCGCCTGGGCGTGGAGCAGCTGCCGGAGAGCCTCGGCGAGGCGATCGAGCTGACTGCGGAGTCCGAGCTGGTGCTGCGCACGCTCGGTGAGCACATGTTCAACCGCTACGTGGAGATCAAGCGCCAGGAGTGGGACGACTACCGCGTGCAGGTGACGCAGTGGGAGCTCGACCGCTACCTGTCGATTTTGTAGGGGGAGAAGGGAGAAGTCTTAAGGTCTTAAGGGCCTACGCCCTGTCGGGCTCCGGCTCTCGGGGTCGGCCGTGGGATTCCGGTGGTATTTGGTAGCCCGTCGCTCGGCGCTTGAGCGTGTGCTACTTCGTGAGGAAGCCCAGCCATTTCCATCCACGCGTCTCCGGGCGCCCCAGACCGGGGGGTGGCGGAGGTGGAGGAGGAGGTGGGATCAGGTGCACGCTGGTCATCGCGGAATTGGAGAGCCAGAGGCCCTGTGGCCGCATGGGAGGTGTCGGCTGCGTGACGGTCATCTCACGAAATGCTAGCGGCCAGCGCCCATGACCAGAACGCGAGCTGGAGCAGCAGTGCGACAGCTGCGCCTACGTAGTATCGGCCGAGCGCGTTGATCATGTCCTGGTTGGCTTGCCAGAAGCTGTCCAGCCAGTAGACGAGCCGCCGGCGAAGCTCCGACTCGTCGGACGCTACATCAAGCAGCGACTCGTACATTCTGGATGGCTCGATGTCGAACACGAAGTCGCGCTTGGGCAGCAGCACATAGATGCAGAGCACGATCGAAGACGCGAGCGCGACGAGCGCAAGGGCGCTGAGCGGGCCGATGCCGTCGCGCTGGATCGCCTGTGCCCCAAGGAACGAAGCCGTGAGGGACGATGCGGCGAGCAGCGTCCCGGTCCTTGCACGAAGCTGCTCGACCCCGCGCTCCTGGAGGTCCAGCGAGCGGATGGCTGCTTGGTAGCTCAGCTCCGTGAGCAGTGCGGCGGACACACGACGATTGTCCTCGCGTCTTGGGACGAAACGCTAGGCCGGACGAGCGACCGCGGTGCTGCGTGGGATCTTGCCGCTCAATCGCCCACAACTTCAGCCGACCCCGCCTGGGGAGAAGCCGGGATCGCGCAGGCGATCGGGCGGGCGGGCGCGAAGTGCCAATGCAGCGCCTGCAGCAGATGTCCGAACGCGGTGGGATGGCGCGGGGCGATCTCGGCGACGAGCGCGAGCGCGCCGAGGGCGTGACGCTCGTACTCGTCGCTGCCGCTGAGCTGGGAGAGGCGCAGCAGGCCGGCGGCGGCGCTGGATGAGCCCGAGGGGATGGGGGAGTCCTCGAGGTCCTTGCGCCTGACGATCAGCGCTTCGCCGTCGGCTGCCGTCGAGAAGAAGCCGCCCTTGTCGGGGTCGGCGAAGCGGGCGATGATCTCGTCGGCGAGCGCGGTGGCCTGCCGGAACCAGCGCTCCTCGCAGGTCGCTTCGAACAGCGCGATCAGCGCCTCGAGCAGGAAGGCGTGGTCCTCGAGGTAGGCGTTGATCTTGGCCTGGCCGTGGTTGTAGCTGCGCAACAGGCGCCCACGCTGGTCTCGCATGTCCCGCTGCAGGAACTCGGCGCAGGCGACTGCCGCGTCGAGATAGCGGCGCTCCTCCAACGCCGCGCCGGCGTCGGCCAGGGCGCTGATCATCAGCGCGTTCCAGCTCGTCAGACGCTTGTCGTCGAGCGCGGGGCGCTCGCGCTGTTCGCGCGCCGCGAGCAGGCGCTCGCGAATGCGCTCGCTGGTCTCACGGTCGGGTGCGGGCCCACCCGTGATCGCTCGATCGGTCAGGACGTTGAGGCCCGGACCCAGCGCTTCGCGCTGTGTGCCCGGGTGGTGGGGGTCGGTGAAGTTCCCCTGCTCGGTGACCCCCAGCCACGCGATCGCGGCGTCGGAGTCCGCGCCGAGGACATCCGTCAACTCGGCGAGGCTCCACACGTAGAAGCGCCCCTCGACGCCCTCGGAGTCGGCGTCGAGCGCGCTGTAGAAGCCGCCCTCGGGGCCGCGCATCTCGCGCAGCGCCCACTCGAGCGTGTCGACGCAGACCGCCCGCAGCCGCGCGTCCTGCGAGCGCTGCCAGCCGTGCAGGTAGGCGCGCGCGAGCAGCGCGTTGTCGTAGAGCATCTTCTCGAAGTGCGGCACCGTCCAGCTGGCGTCGACGCTGTAGCGCGCGAAGCCGCCGCCGAGCTGGTCGTGGATGCCGCCGCCGGCCATCGCGTGCAGCGTCGTGAGCGCCATCGTGCGCCCGTCGTCGCGCAGCAGCAGGAGCTCGAGCACGGGCGCCTGCGGGAACTTCGGCGCGCGGCCGAAGCCGCCGTGACGCGCGTCGAAGCTCTCCGCGAGCGTCGCCACCGCCTGCTCGAGCGTGCGCGGGTCGAGTGGCTGGTCGGAGGGCGAGAGCTGCGCGCCGCCGGACAGACGCTCGCGCAGGCGCTCGCCCCCCGCGCGGATCTCCTCGCGGCTCTGCTCCCAGGACTCGGCGATCGCCTGCAGCACCTGCGTCCACGCGGGCATGCCGTGGCGAGCGTCGGGCGGGAAGTAGGTGCCGCCGTAGAACGGCAGCTGCTCGGGCGTGAGGAACACGTTCAGCGGCCAGCCGCCGTGGCCGGTCATGCCCTGGACGGCCTCCATGTAGAGCGCGTCGACGTCGGGGCGCTCCTCGCGGTCGACCTTGACGCACACGAAGCTCTCGTTCATGAGGCTCGCCGTGCGTGGATCCTCGAAGGACTCGCGCTCCATCACGTGGCACCAGTGGCACGCGGAGTAGCCGATCGACACCAGCAGCGGCTTGTCCTCGGCGTGTGCGCGCGCGAGCGCGGCGGGGCCCCATGGCAGCCAGTCGACGGGGTTCTCGGCGTGCTGGCGCAGGTACGGGGAGGTCTCCTGCGCTAGTGCGTTGGGCACCCGCTCAGGGTAGTGCCGGCGCCGCGGCGGCGCCGCGGCGGGCGCGGGCGCCACCGAGCCGGCCCCGGGCCTGGCTGCGTCCGAGCAGCTTGCCGAGCGCGGCGTACGATGGCCATTCGCCAGGGCCCACGCGGGAGAGCCTGACCTTGGCGAGGCTCACGTCGAAGTGCTTGCCGGCCAGCGTGCCGGTGACCTGCTTGGAGGTTGCCCCGAAGCGGATCGTCCCTGTGGAGGCTTCCGTCCCGGTGATTCGGATGTTGGCCGCCTGCAGCGCACCGCTCCGTACGGGGAACGTCGCGGTGAGCCGGACGCCGGGCACGAACGAGAGATCCCGGAGGATCGCCGCCGAGGTTGTGAGCTTGGCGTAGCCGCCGTGCAGCCCGCCGAAGCTCGAGCCGCTGGGCAGCTGCTGGTTGGCCTGCAGCGTGGCTGCGATCAGCTGGCGGTTGAGGTCCACGAGCGTGTCGAGCACCGCGACGAGCGTTTTACCGGGCCGCCCGCCGAGCCCCGCGGGCGGGCTCACGCGGGAGAGCTTGGTGGGGGTGACCGGGGTGGGAGCGAACTGGTCGACGGTGGCCGCGCATGGCTGCACGGGCTCGCCTGTGAAGAACGCCTTCAGCGCAAGCGAGGCGCAGCCGCTGAGGTCGCTGCCGATCACCGAGTGTCCGGTGAACGGGACGACCAGCAGTTGGGCGTCGGGGATCAGCGCGGCTACGCGCTGCGCACCGGCTGTGGGCGTGCGGAGGTCCTGCTCGCCTGACAGGATCAGGGTGGGCACGTTCGGCAGGGCGCTCGTGGGGGCCGGCTCCGGGGATGCGTCCGGCCATCCGGCGCAGCCGGGGACGAGGCTGTTGGCGTACGCGGTGACCGCGTCGAACGGGTAGAAGTCGCTGGCCGTCTGCGCGTGCAGGTAGCCGGTGGCTTCGGCGAGCCGGGTGGCGGTCGGTGCGGCACGCTGCCACGGGAACGGGCCCTCCTCGCAGCTGGTGGTGACGAACAGCGCTTCGTCGAGGACCTGCGAGCCTTGTTCGCCGGTGATGCTTTCGATGGGCACGTTGGGGATCAGCCCCTCGGAGAGCAGGTGCAGGCGCAGCAGCGGGTCGGGATCGTGGTCGAGCGCCGATCGCACGGCTGCGGGCAGCAGCGCCCGCAGCGCGGGGTTCAGGTCGCCGGCCTCGAGGATGTCGAGCAGGCCCTGCTCGTCGAGCGTGCTCGCGCGGCGCTTGCCCGAGCCGTCGTAGACCGACCCGCTGAGCGGCCGCTTGCGCAGTTGTGCGGCGAGGCTCGCGATGTCGCTGACCGGGTTGGAGGTGATCCCGGCGCAGGCGCCGCTCGCGCACAGCTCCGTGAGCACGCCGGGGATCGCCTGGAAGGAGGGGATCGCGAACGGTTCCTGCCCTTCCGGCGGCACTGCCGAGTCGAGCACCAGCGCTTCGACGTTCTGGGGATAGCGCGCGGCGTAGTCGAGCGCGACCTTGGTGCCGTAGGAGGTCCCGTACAGCACGAGCTTTTCATAGCCGCCGGCCTCGCGCAGGGCCTCGATGTCCTGGACGGATTCTTCCGTGGTGAAGGCGCCCCTGGCGGGTCCGATCTCCGACGCGCACTGTTCGAAGATCTGGCTCGCGGGCTTGGCGCTGAACGTTTCGAACGCGGCGCAGCTGAGCGGATCGGATGCGCCGGTGCCGCGCTGGTCGTACACGATCAGATCGCGCGAGCCGAGTGCGGGTGCGATCGCCTGGGCGATGAATTCCGAGAGCGGGAGCGCCGCCTGGCCGGGTCCGCCGGCGAGCGCCACGACGGCGTCGTGGCTGGGGGTGGCGCCCGCGAGCTTGCGCTCGACGCTCAGCGAGATCGTGCCCGGCGCCGCTCCGTTGCGGGCGAGCGGCACCGCCAGCGACGTGCACTGGAAGGTGGTGACGCTCGCGCAGGGGATGAAGCTAAGGCTGGATGCTGCCGAGGAGCTGGACCAGCCGCCGAGCAGCGCTGCGGGCAGCAGCGCCGTCAGGGCCAGCGTGCGAACTCTGCTGCGCATCCCTGCCGACAATAGCTGCCGAGGCGACCGCGCCCGCAATGGAACTGGCAGAGAGGACCACGTGCGCACCCCCGAGCGTGCCGACGAGCGACTTGTGCGGTCCGCTGCGCAGGGTGCCATGCGCAGCGGTCTGCCCGCCGACGAGCAGGTCCTCGGCTTCCCCCTTGATCGAGCCGGAGACGGTCACGCCGGGCACGTATGAGTAGTCGTGCAGTGTGAGCGTGCCGTCCGCGAACCGCGCCCAGCCGGCGCGCAGGCCGCCGAAGCGCAGCGTGGGAGCGGTGAGGCTTTCCAGCGCGCCGCTCAGCGTCAGCTGGAAGACGAGCTGGTGGATGAAGTCGCCGAGCGTCAGCGTGACGGCGTGCAGGGTGCGCCCGGGCAGCCCGGCGTAGCCGCGCGCGGGGCTGACCAGCGCGATTCGCAGCGGCGGCAGTGGCGGCGGGCGCAGGCTCGCCGGGGCGGGTGTGGCGGCACATGGCTTCACGGGTTTCGCGGCGAACAGCGCCTGCAGCGCGTCGCTCGCACAGGGCGTCTGCTCGTCGGTGAGCACCGAGTGGCCGGTGTAGGGCACGACCAGCAGGTGCGAGTCGGGGATCTGAGCCGCGACTTCGCGGGCGTTTGCGGTCGGAGTGCGCAGGTCGTCGGCGCCGCTGAGGATCAGCGTGGGGACGTTCGGGAGCGGTGCTTCGTCGAGCACCGGGGCGGGCGTGGTGAACGGCCAGTAGGCGCACGCCGGAATGTCGCTGAGGGCGAGCGCGTTGCTCGCGGTGAACGGCGCGAACGCGCTCGCCGGCAGCGCGCTGGCCGCGGCGAGCGCCTGGGCGATGCGGGCCTTGGGAGTGGCCGCGCGGCTGAACGGGAAGTCCTGCTCTTCGCAGGTGGTCGCGTAGTACAGCGGCGAGTCGAAGTCTTCGCTTTCGCCTTCGGCATGCGCGGCGCTGTCGATCAAGCGCGCCAGCGGCGCCGTGTCGCCCCGCGCGGCAGCGGCGATGGAGGTGACGAGCTCGGAGCGCAGCAGCGGCGAGAAGTCGCCGGCGAGCAGCAGCCCGACGAGCTCGTTCGAGGACAGCGGGATCCTCTGCGCGTGACCCTCGCCATTGATCGCGCGCCCGCGCAGCGCTCCGCGGCTCATCCGCGCGACGACGCGCGCGAGGTCGGCGACGGGGTTGGGCGTGACGTGCGCGCACGCCTTCGCGGCGCACAGCTGGCGCAGGATGCGCGGCACCGCGGCGAACGTCGGGCGATCGAGCGGTTCGGGTCCGTTCGGCGGGACGACCGAGTCGAGCACGAGCGCTTCCACGTGGCTGGGGTAGTCCTGCGCGTACTGCTCGGCGACCTTCGTGCCATAGCTGGTGCCGTAAAGCACGAGCTTTTCGTAGCCGCCGGCACGACGGATCGCCTCGATGTCGGCGACGGTGTCGGCGGTCGTGTACAGCGTGCGTGTCGGCCCGAGCTCATTGCCGCACGCTTCGAGCGCGGCGCCGAACGAGTGGTACAGGTCGGGGCGTTCGAAGGCGTGGCAGGCCAGCGGGGCGGAGAGGCCGATGCCGCGCTGGTCGAAGGCGATCAGGTCGCGCGTCGCAGCGATCGGGCCGAGCAGTTCGGCGAACGCTTCGGCGAACGGCAGCGCCGGCTGTCCCGGCCCGCCGGCGAGCGCGATGATCGCGCTGCGCGCTTCGCCTACCGGCGCGCGGTGGCGGCGCATGGCCAGCGTGAGCGTGCCGGGTGTGGCGCCGCTCGGGTCCAGCGGCACGGTGAGATGGCCGCAGGCGAAGTTGTTGCTGTCCCCGCACGGCGTGAACGCGATCTGGGCCTGTGCGGCGGCGGTCGACTGCGCGCCGGCCAGCACACAGATCCAGGCGCACGCGCTCATGAGCGCCGTGGTCAGCTTGCGTGCGGGACGTTGCATCCATCGGAATCTATTGCCTTTAGCGGCGTCGCGGCCCCGATCCGCGGCCGGCGCCGACCGGCTCCCAGCCGCTCGCGCTAGGGTCTGCTGGGTGGCCCCTGAGCGCGAGACCGTCCACGCATCCGGGGCGCCGCCCGCGATCGGCCCGTACAGCCACGCGGTTCGAGCGGGCGAGCTGCTGTTCTGCTCGGGGCAGATACCGCTTGACCCGGGAACCGGGGAGATCGTCGGCGCGACCCCCGCCGAGCAGGCCCGTCGCTGCCTGGAGAACCTGCGCGCGGTGTGCGAGGCGGCGGGCACCACGCTTGAGCGCGCGCTGCGCCTGACGATCTACATGACCGACCTGGCGGCCTTCGCGGAGGTCAACGACGTCTACGGGTCGTTCTTCGCCGAGGATCCGCCGGCGCGCGTGACCGTCGGGGTCGCGCAGCTGCCGCGCGGCGCGCAGGTCGAGATCGACGCGATCGTCGCGCTCGGCTGAGCGATTAGGCCGAGGTCGACGCGATCGTCGTGCTGTAGGCGTCCGCGTCGGTCGGCTCCACGCTGCGGAGCGCGCGATTGAGCAGCTCGCGCAGGGTCCTGCGCTCATCCGCGTCGAGCGCCGCGAGCACGTCGTCCTCGATCGCCACCTGAGCGCGTTCCGCGACGCTCAGGGCCTCGCGGCCTGAGGGCGTGATCTGGACCAGGTGGCGCCGCCGGTCGCTGGGATCGCGCAGGCGGGTGCTGTAGCCGAGCTGCTCGAGCTCGTTCAGGAGCAGGACCACGTTGTTGGCGTCCATGCAGAAGGCGTCGGCGAGATCCTGCTGGGGACAGCCGTCGTGGTCTGAGACGTAGCTGAGCGCGACCAGGTGGCGCAGGTGCATCCCCAGCTGCTCCTCGTTGGAGCGCCGGTACACCTGCTTGGCCAGGCGGCTCAGCAGCACCGCCGAGCCGGGGGCACAGTCACGCTGGTCAGCCACGTTGGGAAGTCTATACATCATCAAAGCACCAATCATCACATTACCAGCGATCGTTAATTTTTCGTAGATCATCCTTGTTATATGGATGATAATTGCTATGGTGTGCTCTCCGCAACCTCGGAGGAACCCAATGACCGCTCTGCTCAACCGATTCAAGACCCCCCAGCATCCCGCCGCCTCTGAGCGCCGGCGCTGGATCGCGCTTGGGATACTGTGCCTCGGCCAGCTGATGATGGTGCTCGACGCGACGATCGTGAACGTCGCGCTGCCGTCGATCCAGCGCGAGCTGCACTTCTCGCAGGGCAACCTCACGTGGGTGATCAACGGCTACCTGGTGACGTTCGGCGGCTTCCTGCTGCTTGCGGGGCGGATGGGCGACCTCGTCGGTCGCAAGCGAGTGTTCCTGACGGGGCTGGTGATGTTCACGGCCGCGTCGGTGCTGTGCGGGCTCGCCCAGGATCAGACGATGCTGATCGTCTCGCGCATCATCCAGGGCGTCGGCGGCGCGGTCGCCTCGAGCGTGATCCTCGCGATCATCGTCACCGAGTTCCAAGGCGCGGCCGAGCAGGCCAAGGCGATGGGCATGTACGCGTTCGTGTCAGCCGGCGGCGGCTCGGTCGGGCTGCTGGCCGGAGGGGCGCTCACGCAGTCGCTTGACTGGCACTGGATCTTCTTCGTCAACGTGCCGATCGGCGCCTTCGCGTTCGTGTTCGGCTGGATGCTGATCGAGGAGAACGAGGGCATCGGCCTCGCCGGCGGCGTTGACGTGCTCGGCTCGATCCTGATCACGCTGGCGACGATGCTCGGCGCGTTCGCGATCGTCAAGTCCAGCGAATATGGCCTGTTCTCGGCGCGCACGCTCGGCGTCGGCAGCGCCTCGCTGGCGCTGCTCGCGGGCTTCCTGGTGCTCGAGTCGCGACTGGCCAACCCGATCATGCCGCTGCGGGTGCTGCGGCTGCGGATGCTGATGGGATCGAGCCTCGTGCGCGGCCTGCTCGTCACGGGCATGTTCTCGGCGTTCTTCCTCGGGGCGCTGTACCTGGAGCGCGTGCTCGGCTACGACGCGATCGACACGGGGCTGGCGTTCCTGCCGCTGACGTTCTCGATCGCAGTGATGTCGATGGGCGTCTCGGCCAGGGCGGTGGGGCGCTTCGGCGCGCTGCGCACGCTGGCTGCGGGACTGGTGGGGATCGTCGTGGGACTGCTGCTGCTCGCCGGCGACGGCGTGCACGCGAGCTACTTCCCGGGCCTGTTCTTCGCGTTCCTGGCGCTGGGGCTCGGCGCGGGCGCGTCGTTCCTGCCGCTGCTGACGATGGGCATGTCCGACACGCCGGCGCGCGACGCTGGTCTGGCGTCGGGCATCATCAACGTCTCGGTGCAGCTGTTCGGCGCGATCGGCCTGGCGACGCTCGGCACGATCGCGACCGACCACACGAAGTCGCTGAGCGCCGCCGGGCACTCGCTCAGCAGCGCGTTGACCGGTGGGTACCACCTCTCCTACCTAGTGGCGGCGGCCGCCGTGAGCATGGGCGTGCTCGCGGCGTTCGTGGTGCTGCGCCCGCCCGCTGTGACGCGGCCGCAGGAGGTCCTCGACGCGGAGCGCGTCAGCTCCGAGCTGACCGAGCAGGTTGCGCAGGCCGCATGAGCTCCCTGGCACCACACAGCGATCAAGTCACACGTCGGCTGGCGGCGCAGCGCGTTCGCACCGCCGGGCGCTCGCGCCGCGCCGACGCGGGCACCGTCACCGAGATGGCACGCCTGCTGCTGCGCGACGCCCGCGAAGCGCACACCGCCGAGGCCCGGCCTCGCCAGGGTGCCGCCGCGCGGGCGGAGCGCGCGGCGCGGCACGAGCTCGCGGGCGCGTCCGGGCGCCTCAGCTCGCGCCCGCTCGCAGCTCGGCGCGCTTGACCTTGCCGGAGGCCGTCTTCGGCAGCTCGTCCGCGAAGTCGATGATGCGCGGGTACTTGTAGGGCGCGGTCTCGCGCTTGACGTGCTCTTGGAGCTCGCGCACGAGCTCGGGCGAGGGGGCGTAGTCGCCCTCGCGCAGCACCACCACGGCGCGCACCACCGAGCCGCGCTCCTCGTCGGGAGCGGCCACGGCGGCGGCCTCGGCGACCGCCGGGTGGGCGACGAGCGCGGACTCGACCTCGAACGGGCCGATGCGGTAGCCCGCGGAGACGATCACGTCGTCGCCGCGCCCCTCGAAGTACAGCCAGCCGTCGTCGTCTTCGCTGACCCTGTCGCCGGTCCGCCACGGTCCGCCGGAGCGCCGGTCCTCGACGATCCACGCGCCGTTCGCGGCGCGCCGGACGTGCTCATCGAGATAGCCGAGGAAGAACGTCGGCACGCTTGCGGGCTCGACCGTCAGCTCGCCGTCCACGACCGCGAGGCTCATACCCGGCAGCGCCCTGCCCATCGAGCCGGGGCGCGCCTCGGTGTCAAGCGGGGTGCCGGTCGTCTGGCCGGTCTCGGTCTGGCCGTAGCCGTCGCGGATCTCGAGGCCGGTCGCCTCACGCCAGGCGCGCAGCACCTCGGGGTTGAGCGCCTCGCCGGCGGCGACCATCCCGCGCAGGTCGGTGAACGGGCGCAGCGTGGCGCGCTTGGCGACCACCCGGTACTCGGTCGGCGCCATGCACAGCACGTTCACGCGCTCGCGCTCGAGCAGCTCGAGGCGCTCGTGCGGATCGAAGCGCGCGTCGTGCAGCAGCGCCGCCGCGCCGGACAGCCACGGCGCGATGAACACGTTGCGCGCCGACTTCGACCAGCCGCTGGCGGCCGTGCACCACACCAGCTCGCCCGCGCGCGCGCCCAGCCAGTGCGCGGCCTGCACGCGCTGGCCGTCGAGGTAGCGCTGCGCGTGCACCACCGCCTTGGGCTCGCCGGCGGTGCCGCTCGTGAACGTGATCAGGCACGGATCCTCGCTGCTCAGCTCGATGGCCGGCAGGGGCTCGGCCGCGAACAGGCTCTCGTCGGGCACATATGCGACCGCCACCTGTCCGCGCGCGGGTGGCGCGCCCCGGTCACCCGCGGCGCGCTCCTGCGTGAGTGGCGCTGCTCCCACGCCGGCCGCCTCGAGCTCCCCGCGGTTGCGCTCGTCGGCGAGGATCAGTGTCGGAGCGGCCACGTCGATGCGCATGCGCAGATCCTTCGCGCGCAGCTGCTCGGTGCACGGCAGCACGACCGCGCCGATGCGAAAGCACGCGAGCATGCCCAGCACCCACTCGGGACGGTTGCCGATCAGCGTCATCACGACATCGCCGCGCTTCACGCCCAGCGCCTGCAGCGCGCCCGCCAGGCGCGCCGAGCGCTCGGCGATCTCGCCGAAGCTCCACTCCCGGCGCGCACCGTCGCGCGCGAGCTCGACCAGGGCCAGCCGCTCGGGCGGGCTTGCGTCCACGATCTCGCGCGCGAAGTTCACGACGGTATTCTCCCTCTAGAGGGTGGCGCAGTTGGCCAGAGGCCGGCAAGCCGGGTCCCTCTGCATTTCATTCAGCCGCCAAAACGACCTTGGAGCATTGATCAGATGGCCGTAGCCGCCTCCCAGCACAGCGAGATGACCGACGAGCAGAAGGCGATCACCGAGATGGTGCATCAGTTCGCCGACGAGCAGATCCTGCCGAACGCCGAGCACTACGACCACGAGGACGCCTTCCCAGGGCCGATCGTCGAGCAGATGAAGGAGCTGGGGCTGTTCGGCGTCACGATCCCCGAGGAGTACGGCGGGATGGGGCTGGACCTGACGACCTACGCGATGATCGTCGAGGAGCTCTCGCGCGGCTGGATCTCGATCTCGGGCGTCATCAACACGCACTTCATCGGCTCCTACCTGCTGATGAAGTTCGGCAGCGAGGAGCAGAAGCAGAAGTACCTGCCGCGCATGTCAACCGGCGAGATCCGCGCGGCGTTCTCGCTGTCGGAGCCGGAGCTCGGCTCCGACGTGCAGGCGATCAAAACCCGGGCCTTGAAGGTCGAGGACGGCAGCTATGAGATCAACGGCCAGAAGATGTGGGTGACCAACGGCCTGCGCTCGGACCTCGTGTTCGTGCTCGTCAAGACCGACCCCAACGCCGAGAAGGCCTATCAGGGCATGACCTGCTTCATCGCCGAGAAAGAGGGCGGTGCCCATGAGAACACCGGCGCCTACGCCGGCCTCACGGTCCCGCCGCAGCTGCGCAAGATGGGCTACAAGGGCGTCGAGTCGACCGAGCTCGTGTTCGACGGATACCGATGCCCGGCCGAGAACGTGCTCGGCGGCGAGGACGCGGGTCTCAACAAGGGCTTCCCGCAGATGATGGACGCGCTCGAGGTCGGTCGTGTGAACGTGGCCGCGCGGGGCGTCGGCATCGCGCAGCGCGCGCTCGAGCTGGCGCTGCGCTACTCGCAGGAGCGCAAGACCTTCGGCAAGCCCATCGCCGAGCACCAGGCGATCCAGTTCAAGCTCGCCGACATGGCTACGCAGGTCGAAGCTGCGCGCCTGCTGACGCTGCGCGCCGCGCGCCTGAAGGACGCGGGCGAGCGCTCGGACCTGGAGGCCGGGATGGCCAAGCTGTTCGCATCGGAGGCAGGCCGCTTCTGCGTGGAGGAGTCCTTCCGCATCCACGGCGGCTACGGCTACTCCAAGGAGTACGAGATCGAGCGTCTGTATCGCGACGCGCCGCTGCTGCTGATCGGCGAGGGCACCTCGGAGATCCAGCGCATGGTGATCGGGCGCAAGCTGCTGCAGCGTCATAAGATCTGACACGACCGCCACGGACCGTCACCGGTCCAGGAGGAGAGGAGCCGCACCGCATGGCCGAGGACGCCAAGTCCCTGATCGAGGTCGCGACCCGCCGGTTCGTCGGCGAAGTGCCGGCGCTGGAGCCGATCAAGCTGGTCGTCGGCGTCGAACTGCGCGGTCGCGGCGACGTGCAGCACTTTCGCCTGGAGATGCCCGGCGTGAAGGTAACCAAGGGACCCGCCGCGGACGCGCGCCTGCGCGTGGACATGCGCCGCGAGTTCTTCAACGTGATGGCCAAGGAAGGCAAGGTGGCGGACTGGATCGAGGCGTTCGCCTACGGTCAGGCCAAGGCCTCCGGCCCCGAGCAGATCGTGCGGCTGATCGTCAACGTCGTCGAGCGCCAGCAGGAGCGCGAACGCACGCCCAAGGCGCGCAAGCACGCGTAGGTCATTCGACTAGACTCGCATCAGTAGTGATGCATTAGCTGGGATATTAGCAATAAAGCATCGGAAGTGATTCTAGGATAGGTGCACGTGTGATATACTAAGCATCAGATCAGATGCGTTATCCCTGTACTTGCTCCTAACCACTCAGAACTGATGCACCTCAACGAGCTCATGACCGACGATGCCGTGCTCGCCGAACTCGGTCGCCGGCTGGAGCGTCATCGCGTCCAACGCAACCGGACCCAAGCTGAGATGGCCGAGCAGGCCGGGATCGGTCGGGCGACTTTGCAGCGCCTCGAGCGGGGGGAGTCCGTGCAGATGACCTCGATGATCAAGCTGCTGCGGACGCTCGGGCTGCTCACCGCGCTTGACGCCGCCGTGCCCGAGTCCATCGATCTGCCCATCGCCCAGCTGGAGCGCGAGCAGCGCAAGGTTCGCCAGCGCGCGCGCGGCAGCCGCGGCGGCCCAGCCGCGGCATCCGCCGACGAGCCGTGGCGGTGGGGGGACGAGCGGCAGGCGGGCGCATGACGGTCGCGGCCGTGACCTTGTGGGGAGCGCGGATCGCCGCTGTCTCCATTGGCGAGAGCGCGCGCTACGCGACGTTCCAGTACGACCCCGCGTTCGTCCGCAGCGGCGTGCAGGTCTCGCCCATCCGAATGCCGCTGCGCGAGGAGCCATACGGCTTCCCGGGTCTGCCGGAGGACGCCTTCAGCGGCCTGCCCGGGCTGTTGGCCGACGCGCTGCCCGATCGTTGGGGCAGGGCGCTCGTCAACGCCTGGCTGGCCTCTCAGGGCCGCGACGAGTCGACATTCGACATCGTTCAGCGGCTCTGCTACGTCGGCACCCGTGGCATGGGTGCGCTCGAGTTCCAGCCCGCCCACGAACCAGACGCGCCCGTCGGTGTGGACCTCCAGGTCAACGCGCTCGTGCGCCTGGCGAGCGAGGTCCTCGCCCAACGCGCTGAGTTCGTCGCCGAGCTGGCCGATAATCCCGACGCGGAGGCGATGAGGCAGATGCTGGCCGTCGGCACCTCCGCCGGCGGAGCGCGACCGAAGGCGATCATCGCCTACAACGATGCCACCGGCCAGGTCCGCTCCGGGCAGCTCGATGCCGGCGAGGGCTTTCAGCACTGGCTCTTGAAGTTCGACGGGGTATCCCATGCAGGCGACCACGGGCTCGCCGATCCCGAGGGCTGGGGAGCGGTGGAGTACGCCTATTCGAAGATGGCGCGGGCAGCCGGCGTCGAGATGACGGAGTGTCGGCTCCTGGATGAGAACGGCCGCAGGCACTTCATGACCCGGCGCTTCGATCGCCCTGACGACGGCGGCAAGCTGCACATGCAGACGCTTGGCGGGCTTGAGCACGTCAGCTACAACGATCCGGGCACCTACAGCTACGAGCAGGCCCTGCTATTGATGCGGCGGATGGATCTCGGCACACCCGCTGTCGAGCAGCAGTTTCGCCGGATGGTCTTCAACGTCGTCGCACGCAATCAAGACGACCACGTCAAGAACATCGCGTTCCTCATGGATCGTCAGGGGACGTGGTCGTTGGCCCCGGCCTACGACGTGATCTGGGCGTGGAGGCCCGGCAACCGCTGGCTCGAGAGCCACCAGATGTCGATCAACGGCAAGCGCGACGGGTTCGCCGTCGCCGACCTGCGAGCGGTTGCCCGCGTCGCCGGTCTCAAGCGCGGCCGCGCCGAGGCCATCCTCGCCGAGGTCAGCGACGTCGTCGCCGGCTGGCTCGCGATTGCCGCGGAGGTCGGAGTCGACGAGCAGATGGCCGAGCAGATCGCTCGCTCCCACCGTCTGCAGCTGCCGGCGAGCTCAGTGGTATGAGGTGAGCTGCTCGGCCAGGAACGCGAGCGAGGCGAGCAGGAAGATGCACATGACGACGAGAGAGAAGTTTTCGTTCATCGGCTGTCCATCAAGATAGTGGACCCGGCGGCTCCCAGCGCGGCCCGCGTGACCTGAGGCACGGCACCGCGGATGCCCTACAGCGCGGCGCCGTCCTCATAGAGCTTGAGCACGCGCACGCCCTCCGGCACGGCGTCGAGGCACAGCCGGCAGAGCACGCACTCATCGAGGTTCTTCTCGACGATCTCGACCTTTCCATCGGCGGCCGCGAAGATGTCCACGGGGCAGACCTCCGCGAGCTTGGCCGCGATCGCGCCGTCGGAGGCGACGCCGTCGTCGATCTCTACCGCGATGAAGATCCCGTCCTTCCTCACGCTGCGCTCCGCTCGTCGATCTTGGCCTTGATCATCCCGGGGATGTCCTCGATCCGCTCGGCGACCGTGATGCCGGCCTGCGCCAGGCGCGTGATCTTCTCCGAGGCGGTGTCCTCCTTGCCTTCGACGATCGTGCCCGCGTGGCCAAAGCTCATGCCGGGCATCTCGTCCATGAAGCGCCCGGCCATGAACGCCACGATCGGCAGCCTCGACTTGTGCTCGGTGACCCAGCGCGCGAGCTCGGCCTCCATGCGCCCGCCGGGCTCGGTGTAGAT
>Ga0187890_10000233_pt1 | contig 39639 bp, 26 predicted proteins | sample June2016WEW_21_1_FD_133005 | JGI IMG/M metagenome (GOLD analysis project Ga0187890, IMG submission 133005) | Peatland microbial communities from SPRUCE experiment site at the Marcell Experimental Forest, Minnesota, USA - June2016WEW_21_10 | ecosystem: Environmental > Terrestrial > Soil >... | reverse complement strand
GCTCTGTTCAAAGTGCGAGCGCCACAGGTTCGCATTGGCCAGAAAATCGGCGGCGGCGGGATTGCTCTCCCAACTCGCAGCATCGGGAGCACTCTGCTGCAACGTGCTCAGCTCCGATTCCAATTTGCCGGTACGCGAAAGGAATTCAAAGAACTGGTTGCGCAGAGCGGTTTCCTCAAACCAGTGCTGACGCAACAGCGCTTCCCAAGCAGCCCAATCGGTGGTGGGGGGCGTCCGGTACGCCGACAGAAGATTGTGAACGAACACGGGATTGTGCGGGAAACGCTGATTGGCGTACTGGTTCAAGCGGAGGTAGAGCACGGCGCTGCCGGCAATGACGTTGCCGAAGTAGTGTTCGAGGTCGGTGCCGCTGAAGCTCTTCACCGCGTCGCGGGACAACTGCTCTAAGTCGGAGTCTCTCCTGTAACGCAGGTAGAAACGCGCCAGCTTGTCGTACCAGGAGCGGTCGTTGAAGCGGGCAATTGCCCGGCGGTACACCTCTTCCTGTTCCGTGCCCAGCCGGTTCTGATCGAGAAACACCGCCAGCCGCTCGTAAAGGCCGGGGTCGTCGGGATTACGATCGATCTCCTTCCGCAGCACGCCCAGCGCCTGCGGAATTTCCTTCATCTCCGCTAAGCGCGCCAGATAGCGCTCCAGAACGCGCGCGTATTCCGGAGATCGAGCGCCCACCTGCTCGGCAGCTGAAGCCGGCGTGTTGACCTGGAATGCCGGGTTGGTCCTGCGTTGTGAGCCGGCGTTTTCTTCCGGCGCGCCCGCTTCCTGCTCGTCCCCTTCTGGTTCTGCTTCTGTTTCCGCCGTGTTCATCGCTGCCGGCGAGTAGTTGTTGATGGATCTCAGTCCCGCTGCCGCCGACCGATTCTCCGCAGGTCCAAGCGGCAAGTTCTGCGCCTGCAGAGCCAATTCCTGAAGCACCGAATCGTAGATGGCGAACTCACTCGTCGAGTCGCCTTTGCGCGCATAGGCATCGGCCATGAGCAGCGCGATTGCGGTGCGCTGCGGAGCCTTCGGAAAATTTGCAAGAAATTCGTGGCCACCCTGAATGACCGCGTCACTTTCCGCCGCTCCAGAGTAGAACTCGAGCAGTTTGGCATGAAGTTCGGGGCGGCGAGAAGAACTCGGAAACTTCGCATCGAGCAAGGCCAGTAATTCGGCGCCGCGGGACCGATGGAAATAGGGTACGGCGCGCTGCTCTTCCTCGGAGTAGCGAGCAGCCGGCTGCGTGGTGTTCAGGAGCAGCGAAAGAACGCCGTTCAGATAGCCGGGTCCCTGATCCATGGTGGCGACGTCGCGATACATGGAGAGTTCGCCGGAACCGAATCGGATCGGCGTCTCCGGAGCGGTCAGCAGCAAATTCGTCAGACCGGCAATCGCCTGCTCCTGCGCGTCGGGCATTCCCTGGCTGTTGTAGAGGGCGAAGTAATTACGCGCCGACTCGGAATAGTTGTGAATATCTTCAAGCAGCCGCGCGCAGACGTAAAGCTCCTGCGAAGTCCATGGCGACTTGCGGGCTTCCTTGCGCAGACGGAAGTCCGCGATGGCCTGCTGGGCTAGATCGAGCTTGCCCTGTTGCTGGTAGTAATAGAAGATGCGCGCGGTCGCGTTCAAGTCCTCGGGATTAGCGTTGAGTGAGGCACGAGCCTGGTCAAGAAATTTGCGAAGATTCTGCGTATCGCGCAGGAGATTGAAATAGCTCTTGACCAGTTCCGGATCCCACAGCGGCTGGAAGCTTTGCTCGTACACCGCCAGCCCTTCGCGAACCGAGCCGTGACGGTATTCGACCATCGCTTTCGCCTTCACCGGGAAAATCTGATCGTTGGGAAACTGTTTACGGTAGTCGGCGATGAGTTGTCCGGCGGCAGCGTATTCCTTCTGCGCGACCAGATACTGCAGAAACGGCACGTAGAGCGATTGCTGCTGCGGATAACGGGCGATCCAGGCCCGGTACTGGGCGATGGAGTCGTCTTTCGCAAGGCCCTGGGCCTGAATCACGCCGAAGATGCGCTCAAACGCCCGCCAGGAGCGCTGCTGCGCGGGCGGAGTTAGTTTTTCGGCGGCGATGGGGGCAGCGCTCGCAATTAAAGACAGCGTTTTGATTTCGTCCGCTGGCCGCAGGCGGCGGTGGTAGAAGTCGGCGAGGGCGAACTGAGCCCCCATCTTGTCGGAAGAATTGTCGACGTAGGATTTCCAATCAGACTCGGCTGCCGCGAAGTCGAGCTGCTGTTCGTCTTCCAGGGCGCGCAAAGAATAAAGGTCGGCGTTGCGCGGCTGACTCTTGATGAGGTCAGCCAGCGCAGGCCGCGTCTCGCGCGGCGGACGGCGAAAGAGCACGGCGCCTCCGGGGAGCGACATCATGCGGAAGAAGACGGCCTCCAGCGCGCTTGAGGCTTCGACGTTGCGAAGCCAGGAAGGCAGCTCGCCGAGCGCGGAGATGGCACAACCTAGAGAAAGAACAAACACGGCAAAGGCAACCGCACACGCGCGTCTGCGGAATAAATTAAGGAAGTACTTCAATCTGCACCTCCCCTGTTCCAATATTGTGAGCGATGTCCTCGGCGGTGACGGTCAGCTTATAAGCGCCGGGAATCGTCTGCTGGGGAATGATCAACTCGCCAGTGTTGGCGGCAGCTTGCGGATTCCACCTGAGTTCAACCGGACCCGCACCTTCCAGCCGCGCCACCAGCGTGCGCGTGCTCGCGGAGGCGTGGACTTTCAGTGCAATCGCCTGGCCGCGATGGAAACGTCTACGATCAAGTTTCACCTCGACCACGGGCGGCTTGCTGGCGATCACAAAAGTCTTCGATTCGCGATACGTCTGTCCCAAGCGATCGCGCAGAATGAGGCGCACGGTGTAGGTTCCGTCCTGCATATCGCTGGGGGCAAGAAAGCGAGTCTGCCAGATGTCCTCCGATGAGAGATACCGCAGGGGCTGCACCAATCCGAACGGGAACAGCGCAACGACCGAGACGATCGACTCATCGGTCTTGACGCGCAGTACCGGATCGCCCGGGCGGATAACGCGCGGACGCAGCAACGCGCGCGGCACGGCCAAGAATGAAGTGTAGGGCGTGACAAACTTGTACTGGCGCGCGAGGCGGATGATCTCGTCGATGGTGGCTTGGTCTTCGCCTTCCCGCTCGATTTTTTCGAGCAGGGCGTCGACCCGGGCGCGCGCCCAGAGCCGCGGCAGTTGCGGATGATCGAAAGACTCATGCGGGAAATTAACCTTGCCCGTCATCTCCACGGGTTTTCCATCGCGCACACCGTGGACCTTGAAGCTCACGTTCTCCAGCGGCTTCTGGTAGCGCCCGACCCACGAAGCCAGCGATCCTGAAAACGTTGCGGCCTGCAGCGGGTAAACCGTGTCAACGGCACTTTCCGGCGCGACCATAACCTCGAACTGGCCGATCGGGCTGCGGCCGATCTTCGAAAGAAACGAGTTCAGCTTGAACTCCATCGGCTCAGTCGAGAGTACATGTTCGAGGAGTCCATCCTGCCGAGCGAGCATGCGGAACAGCGGTAAGTTGGCATCGTCGCCGACGGCCAAGATGTAAGTGCGCGGGCGCTGCGTCTCCGGCAGTTGTTTCCACGTGGAGGCGTACCATGTGGCAAGTTTGCCGTTCGTGATCGGACCACGAGTCGCGCCACCGTCGCTCAAAATGACTAGATACGAGTTGGTCGCGCCCGGAGCAGCAGCTTGTTGCAGTCCGGCCTGGAGGGCGCGTTGAATATCGGTGCCCCCGCGCAAGCGACTGGCGCGGACGAATTCAATGGCGTGTTGAACGTTTTTGCCATCCGCGGAACTGAGCGGCAACACGTGCGCCTCAGTATCGAAGAGGACGAGGCTAAAGTGATCGCTTGGACGCAACGTCCGCAGCAGCGTCTCCAAAGCCTGGTAGCTGCGCTCCAGCTTCTCCCATTGCATGGAGAGTGAAGTATCGAACAGAACAATCACTGTCTTCGGCGCGAAAATCAGTGGAGCGCCACTGGTTGTGTTCGCAGCAGGAGCGGAGGCTGTGCCAAAGCCGAGCAGCACCTCCGCTTCAAAGAAACCGGGCTCGTTCGTGCTGCGGACGGGGGCAGTCTCGGTCGGCGAAGGCTGGCCGCTGACCGGATTGCGGTAGGTCAGAATCTGCAGCGTGTCCGACGCCGCCGGATCCAGATCGTAGGTAGTGACGAAGTCTTCCCCGAGATTGACGTTCTCTCCTTCGAAGTGGCCAGTGACCAGGTGCGCGCTGTTCTGCTCAAGTTGCAGAGGGAAGCTCTTGGCCGGCGCCTGGAAGTTGCGAATGGCGTGCGCCGTGTGCAGTTCGAAATTGATGCGAAGATGACGAGCAGCCTGGGCCTGATAGGCGTCCGGGCGCAGCGGGATGGCAAAATACGACTTCAAATTTTCCACCGGAATCGATTCGTGATACTCGATCTCCAGGCGCTTCGTTCCGAACGCGGGAATCGGAACGATGCGGGCGCTGAAGACAGAAGTGCGCTTGGCTTCTTCGGCGCCGCGTTCGCCCATTTGCAGAAGGCCGGGATCGACCGCCTGCTGCTTCAGTTGGTTGTAGATTTCTTCTGCGCGCTTGCGTTCCAGGATGACCGCGGGAATTCTGGTGGGCCCGTCCCAGGTGGCGAAATCGGAAATGGTGGCGTGGCTGGGGAGCGCAAATATGTAGTTCCCTTCCTGGATTCCGCCGGTGTGATTGTCGAAGACCTGGCGCACGAAGACGCGGGCGTCGCCGTTGTCGATACGGACGGTGATTTCCATTTCTTCGAGCGAGAGGATCGCGCGATCAGGCTGCTGCTTATCGCGCGGTATGAGAATGCCTGCGTCAGCAAACAGCAGGGTCGAAGTCAGAATCGAAATAAGAACCGACAAGGTGAAGTTCTTCATAGGTGCAGCTTTTGCTCTGGTATGCGGACCAGACCGTTATCAGTGCCAACATAGATGTAGCCGTTGCCGATGGCGAGGGCAGTCACATTCAAAGACGGCAGACCGGTGTCGATGACGGACCAGCGCCCGGATTGACGATCACACAGATACAGACCCTTGCCTAAAGTCCCAGCCAGCACATAATTCGGCGTTACCAACATGGCGTTGGGATTCACTTCGAACGGGCCGGACGCGGTCTCAAAAGAGTGGAAGCGTCCCCCGCGATCAAGGCCGAGAATGCCGGCGCCGTACGTGCCGACCATCCACTCCGCGCCAATCGGAACGACCGCGGTGATCCAGTTGTGTTCAAGGTTAGAAGTCGCAGTGGTGTAATTCACCGCAACATTGCCTTTATCGAGAAGCGAAAGGCCGCCGAGCGTACCGGCAATGAGTTGGTCGCCGGAAACGCCGAGCGCATAGACGTGGTTATTCACCAGCCCATGGAATGCGTACATGCTGCGGGCGTCGCTCGCGTCGAGGAAGGTTAGCCCGGCAGGGGTCGCCAGGGCGAGTCCGTCACGGTAGGCAGCGATGTCGGTCACATGGTCGGCGATAAGTCCGTCGGCGCGAGTCAGCACCTGCTGCTCGCTGCCGGAGTTGTCGAAGCGAACCAGGCCGTTGGCGGTGGCAACGTCGATGGCGCCGGTCTTCGCATCAATAAAGATGCGGTTGACGCAAAATACATGCTCGTCCTCGACGTGGGTCGCGCGGCTCGTGTCGGGTGCGAGAATATCCATTCCGCGATCGAAGTAACCTACCCAAAGGCGCCCGCTCCCGTCGGCCGCCAGCGCAGAAATGTTCCGGTCGCTAAGGGTCGCGGCCCCGGTTTCGAGTACCCGCCGCCAGCCGAATCCGCGCACATTCATGCGGTAGAGACCACTGCGTGCCACGGCGAATACTACGTCCCCGGAGGTAAAGATTTGTCGAACTTCTGACAATTGCGAGTCGCGTCCCGGGTCAAAGTTGGGATGACGTCCCTCCAGCGGAATTGCAACCACTCCCTGGTCCTCCGATCCGACGTAGAGCTGGTTGTGAGTCGCCAGCAGGGCGGTGGCGAGCACTCCGGGAGCGAGCACGCGCGAAAAGCGTCCGGCGCTGAAGACGGCCACGCCCAGCGGCGTTCCGACGTATGTTGTGTCGCCGGAGATCGCAACCGATGCGATTTGGCGATCGGGCAGTCCCTGCGGTTCGGCGAAGCTGTCGGTCTGGCCAGCGTGGAAATGCAGAACGCCCCGATCCAAAGTGCCGACCCACAAGTCCGACTCACTTCCGGCCAGAACAGTCACGTAGATGTCTCTTAACGTGGGATGGAATACCGTAATCTGCTTTCCGTCATAGACGAGGAGGCCCCGCTTTTTGGTGCCAATAAGAAGATGGCCGGAAGCACAGGGCAAAATCGCGGTGATCGCACGTGCGTCTGAGTCGTAAGGTAAAATCTGTCGGAAGGCCTGGCCATTGAAGGCCAGCAGCCCGTCATTCGCGGTAGCAAGGATGAGTTCCGGTTCGCGAGCGTCGGTTAGAACGGCGGGCGCAAGCGCGATGAGCGGCGATCCGGGAAGCTCGCGGCCGACAGCGAATTGGCGGAGCAGGGTACCACTCGGATCGTATTCGAGCAGGCCTGCGGGGCCGGCAACATAAAGATGATCCTGGAACCGGGATGCCTGGAAGAATACGGCGGGGGAACTGATCACCTCGAAATCCGCAGGAACCGCCGGGGGCAGAGGCCGAACTACGAAGTGAATCTCATGTTCCGAGCGAACATCGCCGGCCGCCGAATGCAAAACCCGCGAGGCGCGCCAGACGACGACCGCTCCGAACGCCAGCAGGAGGAGCACCGTAGCCGCGACCGCGGTTCGAACCGGCGCGATGGGCAGATTCATAACTCCTCCTCTCGAAAAGTGCACTATAAACCGCAGAAACTACGCTGCAAATAGAATGCAAGGTACTGACCAAACCTGAGCTTCAATCGAGGAAAGGACTTCGGGGTGGACGTTTGGCTGCGCGCTGTGTGACGCGATACACAGCGTGTCCGCGGGGATACGGCGAAGGAGCTGCGGCAGGAGCGCGCAGCTCTTTCATATGCGATACATTCATCAAAAAAACGACGGGGCTTTCCCGCCGTGGCGGCCGCTTGCTAGCGCTTACGCACTTCCAGTTGCACGGGCCGTGCGACCGAGCTTACCTCAGGATCGTAGTACTCATAGACTCGCGACTTAAATGTCCGCGCGCGGATCGGATACTTAGCCCGCAGACGGAACTTCACTGTGACCGTGTCTCCCGGAGCGAACGAATCGAAGTAGAGGATGGCCTGCGTCGCCGTGAGGCTGAACTTCGACAGGTGGCCACTTTTCAGACCCGCGCTCTTCTCCTGGTAGGTCTGCAAGTCTTCGCTGAGCAGATCAAACCCGGGCGGAATGCCGAGATCCACCATCACCATATTGGCGGTCTTATTCAGGTTGTTCCTGACCGTCGCGCTTGCCGTGGCAATATCGTCCTGCGCAAGTTGCGTGCGGTCGTAGGCCACATCAATGGAGAGCGGCTCGCCCGCCGGCTTCTGATCCCAAGGTAAGAAGTAGCTCCCCACGACCTGGTAGGCGAGGCCGCCCTTTCCCTCGAACTGGATTTCGACTGAGCTGGCCTTTTGTGAATCGATGTCCTTGAACACGAACTGATGGAGCAGATCGTTGTTCTCGGGCGTTAAAACCATCTTTTCGGCGGGCTTGCCGTTGAGCAGGACCAGCAGTGTGCCGCGAACATCGGCCGCACCTTTTTCGGTTGCCAGAAGCAAAGCCCGCAGCGCCATGATCGTCGCTTGGGTTGTGCCCCAGGTTCCGGCCGCGTCCTTCTTGGCGGCGATGTAACTCATGGCTTTGCGCGCGGTACCCGATGCCTCACCCCACTTGAGCAAAGCTTGCGCCGCCAGTCCCGTCGTTTCAACGCTGGCGCTTTCTCCACGAGCATAGACGCCGGTTTCGTCTGCGCTCCACCAGGCTTGCTCATCTTTTTCGGTGCGCGCGTCGAGCAGAAGCTGCATTGTCTGACGCGTGAAGTCGCGATCTCTTCCATGATCGCCGTTCTTATAGTCAGTGGCGAAGTTGGCCAGTACTGCCAGAGTGTAGGTGTCCATCTTCGCGCTCATGTGCTTTTCGACAAACTGCTTAGCTCGGTCTACCGCCGGTCCCTCATATTCCGTATTCTCGAGCGACCAGCCGATGTAAGCGGTGATCCGCAGCACATCCGTGTTGTAGCGGTTGGTGGCGCCTTCATTAATAAAGGAGGTGTCGGGCTTCCAGCTTCCATCCGCCTGCTGTTGTCCGGCTAGCCACTGCTGTGTCCGAGAAATGAGTTTCGGGTCTACGTCATACACCTTCGACATGTCGTAGAACTCCATCAGCCCATATGCCGTGAGGATTTTGTTGGCGGGCGTTTGGCCGAACCAGGAGAATCCACCGCCCGGCACCTCGAAGGTCAGCAGCCGCTGATAGCCGTTGGCAATGTAGCCCTCGGACTTGGCATGTACTTCGGGAGTCAGCTTCTTCGTGCGCTTCATGTAATCGAGCGCCAACACGTTGGGGTAAGTGCTCGACGAAGTCTGCTCAAAGCAGCCATTCGGCATGCGCAGAAGGCTGTCCATACCTTCGACCACCTGGCTTAGCGGGCCGGGATAGAGCCGCACAAAAATCTTGCTGGCTTCTGGGATGGCGTTCGGCGGGAAGTCGATTTCGTGCCGCACTGTATTTTCCAAACGGCCGTTAAAGACAACATTCTGCTCCCGGCCGTTGGGAATCACTTCGATCACGCGCACGACGATGTCGGCACGATTGGTTGCGCCTTTCATGCGAGCCGAAAGCGTGAGCTTGAACTTCCCGATACGCCTGGCTTCGATCGTGAACTGTGAGCCTCCGACATGGGACGACTCTACCGCGACCGATTTCTCGCCCACATCATCGACCAGTGCGAACCAACTGTCCGCTTCGAGATGCAGGTTAACGTCTCCGGGTGAGCCCGAGTAGTTGTAGATGGCCACCGGGATCGAAACTCGATCGCCCTGAGTGAGCGTGACCGGCAAATCGAGATCGACAAAGAAATCCTGAAAGACCTTCAGACTCGAAGTAGAGGTACCCAGCGTGCCGTGTCGCGTGGACGCGATCATCGCCATACGCCACGTCGTGATGGAGTCAGCCATCGGAATGACAATGCTGGCGCGCCCATCCTTATCGGTGATGATTTCGGGATTGATGTAGAGCGCTTCAGGGAAGTAGGAGCGCACGTGCGCGGCGGACGCACCGGAGTCGTCCTTGGAAGGCTGTCCGTTGATTACCTCTGACTTCTTCTCAAGCATCGCCATGTCCGTGACGTTACGGTTATTGAGCGGCAGGGGCGCCTGGAGCCGCCCCCCGATGATGCCGCCAACCACACCGCCCGGGACACCAGCAACAGCCGCATTCTCGGTCTCAACGAATGCATTTGCCCCTGTGACCTCGACCACCTGGGAGGATTCGCCAACCGACAGAGCTGCGGAGAGCACGGCACGGTCGCGCGCTTGAAGAGTGAGTTTCTGGGCAGCGATCTTGAACCCGGCGGAGGACACGTGAACTTCGTACTTACCCGGGGGCACGCCCGACAGATTGAATTGCCCAGCGGAACTTGTTATCGCGTGCAGGGTTCCTCCGGTGGAAACTTCCCGCGCCTCGACGCTGGCTCCCTTGACGACTGCACCCGTGGCATCGGTCACCGTTCCGACGATCTCCGCCAGACCATTGAACGGTCCACGATCATGTTCAATGTTGACGTTAATCGTAGTCGTCCCCGGCGAAGGGCCGAGCACTTTTCTGCGGTGAAACTGCACGAAGGCTTGCAGGTCATCGCCGGTGTTAAGTTGGCGATCCGGACCTGCGCTGCGCAGCACGTAGTATGTTTTCGTAGAATCCCAGCGTGCTGGTTCAAACGTGAGGCTCGTGCCCCACGCATCGCGAAATTCGGCCCCACCCGCCTGCGCGATCTTGGCATAGATCCGAGTGGGATCACCCACCTTCTGATTCTCCGCGTAAGCCTGGCTAAGATCTGTTGCCACCTGATTCGCCTGCTTTTGAAAACGCGTCTGGTAGCGCCGCGCGTACTCGCGGTATTTGGCCATCGGCACATCCCCGCCGAATTTCATCTCAAACTTATTCGGACTCACGATTTCAGTCGCCGAAAACAAAGCCCGCGCCGCCCGGTCGCGTTGTTCGACCTGAGACTTCTCAACCGGCTCCACGATCTCTGGCATGCCGATGGAATGGATCTCGTAGCGCGGCTTCATCACCTCCTGCTCGAGATAAAAAAACACCTTGGCAAACCCCGGTTGCTTCTCCGCCAGCGCGAACACGGCTTCGTCCACCACTTGCAGGCCGAGTGCGGCATAGACGCCCTGGCCGTGCGAGTTGGTCACACGAAATTGGATTCGCGCCTCGCCGCCCGGTTTATAGACGGGCGCATCCGCCACCGTCTCAATTTTCAGTTCGTCCGCCGGTTGCACGAAAACCAGGCGATGGTCCCCGACCGGGCGTGCGTTTCTGCCGAAGAGGTAAGCGTTGAGGTCCAACATGCCCGCCATCTCCGGCGTAGCCGTCAAAGAAAGGTCCGCCTCGCCGTCTTCAAGCTCCAGGTCACGCGTCAGCAATGTCTGTCCTTCCTTGACGATGTCCACGTACGCGGCCCCGCGCGCCTTGGTGGAAAAGACCTTGAGTTGGATGCGCTCGCCCGCGCGGTAGACGGCGTGCTCTGTCCGCAGCAGAATCTGGTCCTCGCCCACACGACTCTGCAGTTCGACTTTGCTGGACGCGTGGTTTCCTTCTTGATCGGTAGCGTCAATCTCCAGAGTTTCGCTAGAGGTTTCGCTGCCGCTTCCCGCCTTCACGCGAACCACGGCAACGCCGCCATCGTCGGTGGCAACATGTTGATCCGAATTTCCAGCGGCATGAACGGTCACGTCGGTCTTCGCTGGAGTTCCATCGGGATAAGAAGTCAGGACAAAAATCTGATTCTCGAGATTCGGGACCAGCGTGCCGCCCTCCGGAACCGCCGTGATCAGCAGCGGCGATTCGCTGACGGTGATCGGTTCGCCACGAGTTTCCGCATGACCGGCGGAGTCTTTCACCGTAGCCTCAATCAGCACGCGGGCCGTGCCGTGGCTGAGAGGCCGCCCGGCAAAGTATTTCGGCAACTGCAGGTCGAAGCGATAGGCGCCATCCGAGTCCGTCTTGCCCTGGTCCGCCGCCACTTCAAACACTGCGACATCCATCGCGGAAGCCTTGATGCTGATTTCGGCGTGGTCCACCGGCTTGCCAAAAAAGTAGTTGGAGCGCACCGTGCCGGTGACGTGATCGCCCGGTTGGTAGCCGCGCTTCTGATTCTTGCTATTCTCGCTGAATGCCACGGCCACCTTGAATTTTGGAAGCACGTAGCGTTCGACATTGAGCGCGATCTCCGCCGTATTTGTCGGTGCCTCGCCGTCGCCCGTCTCTGAACTGAACATGAGTGCGCGCAGATGGTACGTGCCCAGATTGACTTCATCGGCCAGTCCAAATTCGGCCGAGGCAACTCCGAACGGGTCGGTCTCGGTCGCTTTCTTGAAGACCTTGTTGCCGCGAGAATCCTCGAGTTCGAAAGTCAGCTTGTGTTTGGCCGCCGCCTCGTGGTCGGAGCGGTCGAGCGCCAACGCGCGCACATGGATCGTTTGGCCCGGCTGGTAGATTGGCTTTTCAGTCGTAAGAAGAATAGAAACTTTGTCTTCCAACCGCACTGCCTGCGTAAATTCGGTCGAGCCAATCGGAGTATCCACAACATAGCGCAACTGGTAACTGCCGACTAAGCCGGCAGGAAACCGGAACTGTGCCTCGGTCGTTCCCCTTCGATTCAGCTGGCCCGTAAACAGCGTATAGGTTTTATCGTCGGTAACGACAAATACGATTCGTACTGAGCCGCGACCGGCAATGACATCATTTTTCGAGTCGGTGACGATCACGCGCACCGCCGCCGCGCCGCCCGCCATGTAAGACTGCTGTCCCAGGATGTGAACCACCGGCGTGCGAAGGATCTGCGAAATGGAGTCCGCACCCTCCAACCCGGCAGTCTTTCCATCGTCATATTCGAACCGGTACCGGACGCGATGCCACACCAGATCGTCCACCGGCAGCGGCTTCTCCAGCTTGATCTCGTCTTGCCAGCGTCCATTTCCCCGGGCTACTTCAACGTGCCGCTCGGCGCGGCCCAGCACGTTGTCCTCCGGATCCAGAACTTCCATCGTCAACTTTCCGGCTCCGGAGCGGGCAGCGTGGTAAGCAATGGTCAGGTGCAGCAATCCATGCGAATAGGTTGCGACGGTAGCAGGCGCGCCGCCGGACGCCTGGAACGGCCGCAGAACGACGAATGCTGTGATCGTCAGAAATACAGTGAGGATGAAAATAAGGAATCTTGTCGGGTTTCCGCGTTGATTGCCGCTGTTCATGTCATCTCCGTGGAGTTACGAAGACTCTTTGTCGATACAGACTGTCATCGTGGTTCAACAATCGTGGTTCAACATAAGAGAACGGGCGCCCGGGCCGTTCTTGCGCGGACCCGGATGAGGCGTACCGCCGTTAGTCCGAACCATTGGGCCTGAACACGACTATCGGTTTAGATGCCTTCTCCACGGCGCCTTCGAAGCAGGCCTTGCACGAGTGCCAGTTGAAGTGTCACTGCGCCGAGCACGGCGAGAACGCTCTCTTTTCCGGGCCGTCCAAAGAGTTCTATATCCATTTGGACACCGCCGGCAACGACACAGTTCCGGATGACAGGGGAGGACTTTGGCTTTCTGGCACTCATGTTCGTGGCTTTGCGCTGACCGCATGGTATTGCCCGACTCCGGCCGCCCCGAAGCGAGCGGTTCGCCGAAGAGCGTGCAGCGAGCCGGTCTGGCGGCAAGAGCGTTGCAGGACTACCGATGAGTGCAATGCTGGGATCTATGGCTCTCCGCTGCGCCGGCTGGGTGTTCTATCGGGAGCGAGTGGAAATGTTCGCCGTTTAGTTTTCTGAGATTCCAGGCGCGCCGAGTGCGCGCACTTCCTGTTCCAGGGAGTCGAGTCGCTGCAACTCTGCTTCAACTGCGGGGGCACCCTCTTCGCGTACCTTTTTGGCGCGGGCCAGAGCCTGCTCGGCGATGCGGCTGACTTCGTGCAGCAACTTGCGAATCTCGGTTTCTAACTTCCCTCGGCTCTCCTGAACCCGGTTGAGAATATCGCTCTGCACGCGGGTGCTGTTGAATTCGAGCAGCCTGGCGAGAAACCTTCGGGCATCGTCCTTGATTATGCTCCTGGCTCCCACAAGACCAAGAATCAGGTCAGCCAGCCAGCGCAGCGGTGAAGCAGGCTGCGCGACTTCAATGAAGTCCAAGAAAGTGAATTCCGAGCGAACGCGAAATCCGCCTTCCGGATCGAGAGCATGGGGCATCCGCGCCAGCTCGGGAATGCCGGCATTCGCAAGTTTCTTCAGAAACTCGTTTGCCATCTCCACAAACCGTGACGCAACCTGCCGGTATTCCTTCTCTGCTTCTTCCTGCTCGGGTTTCAGCCACGGCACGATGTGACGTCGTGCGACTTCTTGCGCCTCGCGGAAGACGCGCCGGCGATACGATGGACCCAGCCCGCCAGATATGGAGTGCAGCGCAACATCGAACTCCTTGCTCGCCTGTGGCATTACGCGTGCGAGAAATGCTTTGTGGCGATCGACAAACATGTCCGACAGATTTTGTTGCTCGGCCATGAAGAGATACGCGAGCTCTCGCATCGAACGCTCGGCATCGGCGATAGTCTGCTTCATAACCGCGATACGTCGCTCGGAATCTTCGATCGGTCGTTGCAGTGCCTGGCGCTCTTCCGTGATGATCACGAGAAGCTGCTCGCTGATCCGCTCCAGGCCGCGCTCGCAAGCTGCCTGGATCAGACGCCGGCCTGAGCCTTCGACCAAATGTCTAAGCGCCGCGACCAGCTTGTCCCAGTCCCGGCCCGTGCCGCGATGTTCAAGCTGTTCCGCTGCACTGACCTCAAAGAACGGCTGCACGGGGTGTTGGAGCCGCTTTTCGAGCTGCCGTCGCGAGAAGGCCACCGCGGCGGCTCGTTCTGCGTCCGTGGTCCGATCCGCTTTGTTCAACGCAATGATGAGATCCTGAACGTGCCGTGCGACCACCTCAATCAGTACAAGTTCTTCACCCGCTAGCGGAGGATCGGCCCCGATTACGACCAGCGCTGCATCAATATGAGGAATGAAGGCTTGGGTTGCCGCCGTATTGCCGGTGAATACCGATCCCAGTCCCGGGGTGTCCACGAAACACATGCCGGTCGCAAGCAGCGGACTGGGAACAAAGATTTCCAATGCGGCGACATGCTTTGCGTTCTCAGGGTTCTTCTCTTCAGAGACATACTCATCGACGGTCTTGACCGGAATATCTCTCCACCCGCCGGCTTCGAAGCGCACGCGAGCGGCCGCGCGGCTGCCATGGCGGACGATGGTTGGGACGGCAGTAACCGGCACGACTCCAGTGGGTAGTAAGCTGTCGCCCACCAGCGCATTCAGTACAGAGGATTTGCCGCGCTTGAACTGACCGATGCAAGCAACGTAGAAGCGTCCCTCCGATGCCCGTTCTGCCACAGACCGCGCGTCGGCGGCAACTTGTTCGGCGTCAAACTCCTCAGCCAGTTCGGCCAGGCGCAAGAGTGCTGACTCTCCGTGAGAATTCTCAGGCGACGCTTGCCGATCCTCGGAGGCTACGGATGACAACGGCGGGGAAACGGGCTTCTCCAGCAACGAGTTCTCTTTCGAGTCTGTCCCCATAGCTCATTCCCTAATGGTCTTACTCCCATCTGCATCTGGGCTACGAAGCTGGAGAGCGCACTCCTTCCTGGTGCACATAGCGGATCACTTCGACTTCGGACATGGCGATCAGTCCTTCATCCACCATTTCATCCAAAGCCGGAAGCAACTTGCTGATGTTCTGCTCCGTATCGATCACCGAGACCATGATTGGGCGATCAGACGAGCGAAGCAGATGCGCCTTATGAATGAGCGTGCTTGCGCCGTAGCCTTCGATCCCACGTAACACCGTGGCGCCGGCGATATCGAGTTCCCGGCACTTGGCTACGATGGCCTCGTATAACGGCTTACCTTGCCATTTGTCATCCTCGCCGAAATGGATGCGCAACATTTTGGCTTTCCCTTCGAGTTTCATATCCGTGTCTCCTCCCGCCGCTCGGCCTTCTGATAGTTATGCGTGTACTTGATGACGTCCGCGTCGGATAACACGACTAAGCCTTGCTGCACCATTTGGTCGAGAATGGGCATAAATGCTCTCAGATTTTCTTCCGTGTCAACCACCGAAAGTAAGATGGGGCGATCGTGAGAAAGGCTAAGTGCAGCGTCTTTGTGAATTCTCCGGTTGGCTCCATAACCGAGAATCCCACGATAAACTGTTACGCCGGCAATATCGTTGGATCGCAAGCCGTTGACGATGGCTTCATACAATGGTATGCCATTCCACTTATCGTTTTCGCCGATGTAGATCCGCATGATCTTAGCTTTGCCCTCGCTCTTCAAGGCGGGCTCCTCAGGCGCAGGGTGCTTTTGTTTCTTCTCGGCAGGTTTGACGATTGTGGTATCGTGCATCTCAATCAGCCCCGTACCTACCATCGCTTGCAGTTTCGGTAGTAACTCCTCCACTTTCTCAGCCGTTTCGATGAATTCGACTTTGACCGGCAGGCGGGTCGCCAAATCCACCAGACGATCTGTGTGGAGATGATGACCTGCGCCGAATCCGGCGATGCCACGGGTCACCGTCGCGCCTGACACGCCATGGAAGAAAAGAAAATCCAGAATGGCGGCATAAGCTGAGCTCCCGTGATACTGATGGTCTTCAGCCACATAAATGCCGACTTTCTTGCCAGGTCCCGCTGTGAGCACGTTGTCCTCCTGAAACTAGAAACCCTTTCTGACCTACCAAAAATTCCGCTACGCGACCCAGTAGTCCGCCGCCGGTATGCACTCCGTGTTCGAGTTGCTCATAAAAGTCTCCAGTCCGCGAATGGCGTGGCTAGAAACCTCAGCTTCATGGGATTGTCCTCCCCGCCATCACGCCACCCCATACTGCGACGAACCCGACAACCACGCTCAATGCCACGTAGAGAACCCCCAGTCCGACTTGCCCATCCTGGATCGACCGCAGCGTTTCATACTCGAAGCTGGAGAACGTCGTGTAGCCTCCGATAAAGCCAATTGGGATCAAGTATCGCCAGTTGGGACTCCAATGAGCCCTGGCAGTCAGCACAGCAAAAACCAAGCCGATCAGGAACGAACCCGTGATGTTAATGACGAGCGTTCCGTACGGGAACCGAGTTCCCATCTTGCCGCCGATGTAACTGCCCAGCCAGAAGCGCAGAATCGATCCCAGACAGCCTCCAATGCCAACCATCACGTATTTGAGCAAGTCGTATTGTCCCTTTCTGGCTTACCGGGTTCTTCTTCCGGAGACTGCATCGGCCCATGAATTTCGCTCGTGACGTAGCGATCAAACTCCCTCGTCAGGCTCACCAGTTCCGCGGCAATTCGACTAAGATCAGCCGCCGCCGCGGTGGAAATGTTGCCGTAGCCGCGCATGTATTTCGGCTGCAATTCCTCGGCGGCAATGTTAATAAATGTCAGGGCGCTGTGCAGACACCGGCTAACCGGAATGAAAGGTTCAGGACGCTCTATGCTCTGACCGTCCAGAACACGGGCCAATTGAAGCCTTATGCGGGCGACATAGTCTTCGATCACGCGCCGTTGCGCTGGCGTGACGTCGGACAGGTATTCAGGAAAGGCCTGCTTGGAGTCGGCGACAGCGAGCGCATTTTCCATACTGGCCAGCAGTTTGTCGATGTGCCGGCATGTGACCGACAAGCGGCGAGCGTGGTTCGAGTTGAGAGACTCCTCTGGCATAAAGCTCCAGCCGGCGCAGGCACGTCCTGCCTGGCTTTTCTCATCTATTCACGAATCTCTTGGAATCGGCAGCGGAAGGGAAACCGGAAAATCGAAACCCACCAAGAGAATTCCGTCTTCTTCGTAGGAGTCATCTGCCAGATGCGGGCGGTTAAAGGTGAACTCCAACACCCAGGCAAATTATGCCAACCTGGAGGGGTGAAGTCAATCGTCGCGCCTATCTCCGAGAATGCCCTACGCCGACAAAACGGATTGTCTCCGGGTGGGTCGCGAGTTCAGCGGCTTCGAACTGCGGGCGACCAGTTCATGCGAAAGTCGATGTAGAGTGGCGTGATCTTGATGTGTTCGTCCGAACGATACTTAGGGTTCTTCGCCGTCTCCACCAGCGCAACAATTGCCCCGGGATTTCCCTCGCTGAGCTCCAGGATCTTGTCGAGGAACTCGTTCATGTTCGACGCCGTAAGATGCGTCCGCGCCACCACCTCCCGAGCGTACTGCCCGGCCATCGAGTTCTCAAAGTTCCGGATTTCGTACTTCTCGGAACGGTCTGAGTAAAAGGGCCGAAGAAAGCCGGTATCTTCCATGTGACTCGATCGGGCTACTGCACTTACCGGCGTCGAGCCCCACCCCATCATTTCGCGGACAGCCGCCGCAAAGGAGTTTGAAGGACGCTTCAGATGGTCCAGGACAATCGAGTACTGCCCCTCATGCAACGCATCCATCACAATTCCTTTCAAGGAAACCGCCGACTTCGCCTTGATGGCCTCCTCGTTCCGAAAAGCGGCCTGCGCGCGTGGGCTACGCAGGCGCAGCAAGCTATACGCCAGACTGCGAAACACCAACTGTGTGGCCCCGGAATTTTCACAGTAAAGGACGGATGGAAATTCCGGCAGCAAGCTGCGCAGCAGGAGCGTTTTGCCAACACCTGCGGGTCCATGAATAAGGAAGGGGTGCTTCTTCGCGAGGCGTTGCCTGATGCCGTGTCTTTCCTCTTCACGGCCGAAGATGAATTCCGGCATCATGTTATGTCTCGTCAATGCGCCTCATTGACGGGCGACTACATATCCCTGATCCAACTTAGTGAACTACCATGACTGGACAATGCGCATATCTCAAAGCTCGCTCGGAGACCGAACCTAACATCATTCTCGAGATCATGGATCGCCCCCGCCGGCCCAAAATGATGAGGTCAATCCCCTCCAGTTCCGCTCGGTGGATGATTTGTTCTGCCGGGTGCCCAACCGCCATGTCGGTCTTCACATCGAGGTCGCGCCCGCGCGCCTTTTCTATGATCTTCTTGAATCCCTCTTCAAAATGTTCCTTCGCATCGTCCAGCATCGCTTCCAATTCGACCGAAGTCGACGGTTCAGGGGGACGCGCAACGGCGAAGATCAGCACCGTCGCATCCAGACACTCTGCCAGCGAAAAGGCTATATCCACTGCTTTCTCCGATTGTGGAGACCCGTCGTAACCAACCAGCAACTTCCGAAAATGCGTGTTCTGTCGCTTTCCCGTCATACCCTCTCCTCAGCTTGCGTTCTCGCTCACAGTTTGAGATAACGTCGCCTTCTCCGCTTTCTTAGCGGCCAGCAGGTGTCTCGGCATGAACCAGGCATTGGCAATCACAGTGGGTATCACAGCGCTGCCGATCACCGTGGCGACCAGGTAAGAATACTGCGCCTGGGTAATGACACCATGATTAAGACCGAACAGCGCGGAAATAGTTCCAAACGTCAGGCCGGTAGACATCATCAGCGTGAAGTACAGTCCTTCTTCCTTCTTATAGTCAAATGCCTTCACCGTGGGGTACAAGGGAATTATCTTCGACAGCATCTTGGCGAAAAACAACGCAGCGAACACGAGCGGCGCCGCAATCAAAGCAGGCACGGAGACAAACGATCCCGCCCGAATGAAGTAAAACGGCGTGAGCAATCCAAACGTCAGGGTGCGCAGACGCCGTATGAGAGTGTGGTCCTTTCCCACGGTTCCCGCCAGCACCATTCCGATGATGTAGGCCGGCAGGACTGCTTCACTGCCCGACCACACGGCCAATCCCCCCATTGCGAACAGCAGGAAGAGTATGTATTTGGCTTCCAGTTCGGAAACGCGCCCTCCATATTTCTTGAAGAACCGCAGCGTCAGAAAAGGAAGGATAGCGAAGATAACCACGCTGACCACCACGAAGATCAGGGTCTTGATCGTAAACGGCGAGAAGATCATTCCCAGAGCGATTACGGTTCCGAGATCATTGATGAAGCAGGCGGCCAGCACCGCCTTCCCAAAATCCGTGACGTTGAACCCCAGTTCCAACATCACCGCATATACGACCGCCACGGAAGTGGTCGAGAGGGCGACCCCGGCCAGCCAACTTGAGCGTCCCGTCCAATGCAAGATGTAGTGGGCAACAGCCGTGCACCCAAAAAACGGCCCAAAGAAACCTACGAGTCCAACCACCGTCGCTTCTTTCCATTTCGTGCGAAAGATCTGCGGATCGAGTTCAGCACCGGCCAGAAACGTAAGCACAATGGCGCCCGTGCCTGCGAGAAAGCTGATCCAGCTTGTCTTCCCGCCCAGTTCCGCGTGCACGAAAAGCGCGCCGATCACCAGCTGGGCCACAGTGCCGACAACAATCTCGCTGAGCGCGGTCGAGATCCTGAACCAAGTAGCAACCAGCGTCGCGATCAGGGCCAGGCCGACCCACACTGAGGCCAGAACCCACACATTCTCCATGAAGCGCCACCTCACTAGTTCTGCGGATCATTGCCGGTACCATGACTCCGCGACAAAAATCCACTTGTCAGGAGTCATCAGCTATCCCCGGCTTAAGGGATGGGACAGCGGTTGACGGTGAACTCCTTCACCTTTGCAACCTTCCTAGTACATCAAAAGCTAAGTATCGAGTCAACGGGATTTGCGGTACTGGCAGATTCAGCCGCTACTGGATTTGCGGGACCGGCCAAGCAGCGCGTTCGATTGTTTCACATGGCGGCGCCATCTATTTTCATTCCCGTTTTTGCGGGTGTCACGCTGAATCTGGGTTTCTATGACATGCTGCGTCGCCCAAGCGCGTCTCAGACTGCCGATCGCTCAGTTGCCTCCGAGTGCAGCATTGAGTGCCTCAAGCAGAGCCGTGTCGCTGAATGGCTTGAACAGGCACTCCACCGCACCTTGTTCGAGCAACTGCTGGCGAACCGTCTTATCTGTGCTGGCGGTGATGAAGATGATCGGAATCTCTTGCCCGCGAAGCTTCAATTCCCGCTGGAGGTCGGGTCCGCTCATCCCCGGCATGGCGATGTCGAGGATCAGGCACTTGGTCCGGCCGAGGCAATCGGACGCGAGGAACTCTTCCGGCGACGAGAACGCGCGGGCTGCAAAGCCGAACTCCTTTAGCAAGTCGGGTAGCGACTCACGCACAGATTCGTCGTCATCGACCACCGACACAAGCGAACGCGTGACTGTCATAGATTTTTCATGCCCACAGCCACAGGCTTCGGCAACGCTAAAACTGGTGTATTCACACCGACGTTGGTCGGGAAGGTCGATGTGCCCGTCAGGAAGGGCCGTCCATACTAATCGGGGCAGCGCATTGACGACGAGGCTGAACTCGGTTTCGGAAGGATCCTCTCCTGACCGTACGCCACAACACGAGGGTGCGTTACTCCAGGAGGCGCTGTCTATTGCACTTTAGTATTGGTGTGCTGCAATCGGAGGCGAAAAACTCGTGGCAGACGCGAACGCGCTCGATGCGAAGCCGAAATCCCTTAGTAAGTCCGGTAACAGCCCGTGCTATGAAGGACAACGTCTGCGAATTCCGCATCTTGACGAATAAGACGACATTAAATATGGCCGTTACGCCGCCGTAATCGCTGCGGGTGCGGGTCGGAGCCTCGCGGCCATTTTCACCAGGTCGGCAAGAGAATCGGCCTTCATCTTTTGCATGACCTTGCCTCGATGTGCCTTCACCGTGATCTCGCTGATACCGAGCTCCCCACCGACCTGCTTATTCAAAAGCCCGGAAACCACCAGCGCCATAACCTGCCGTTCGCGCTGCGATAGGGACGCGTAACGGTCCCGGAGTACCCGCATCTCCGCCTCCAGGGTAAGAGCAACTCGGCTGCGTTCGAGGGCTGCCCGAATGGCCCTCAACAACACGTCATCGCTGAAGGGTTTCGTCAAGAATTCGACAGCCCCCGCCTTCATGGCCTGGACCGTCATGGGCACATCGCCGTAGCCCGTGATGAAGATGATCGGCATGTCCGTCCGTTCGACGGCGACCCGCTTCTGCAAGTCGAGACCATTGAGTCCTGGAAGAGAAACGTCAAGTACCAGGCAGCTCGGAACAAGGGCTCGTGGACAAGCGAGGAATTCTTGCGCGGACGCGAATGTCGCCGGCAGCCAGCCTTCAAAGCGGATCAACAATTCCAGCGACTCGCGCACGGAGACATCATCGTCGACAACGAAGACGATCGGTGTGACTTGCAACATTTTGCGGTCACCCCATTTCATGGCCAGGTGTGTGCCCCATGCTTCACTGTGCACACTTGACTGATGACTCCCCACCGTTGAGGGAATTCTAGAACGACAATCCGACGGAAAGCAACAAGACGAGTCTGCGATGGTAGAGGCACGTCCTTGCCGCGTCTTGAGGTCTCCCGCGGCGCCGATTCCGTTCGGCTTGTTGACTAATACCAAAGTATCGCCAATACCATCGTCCAATTGTTTCGGCTCTACGCGTCTGGTTTGATGGCGTGAGCGCACTCGATTCAATTGCACACGACGGGCAGCAGGAACTCAGGGGAATGAAACTCTCGCAGCAAGACTTCAGAAGGGGAGATTAATCATGAAGCGCACAGAATCAACTGGGATATCACGTCGTCGCCTTTTGGCGATGGCCGGCGTTTCCGCCGGAGCAGCACTGCTAGCCCAACGCCCACTCTTCGCAGACCGAGGTGGGGATGCGCCAGAAGCAGCCAAGCCTAAGAACACATCGTTTGGCTCACTGAAGCAGATCGATGCCGGCCTTCTCAACGTCGGCTACGCTGAAGCTGGCCCTCCCAATGGTCGCGCGGTAATTCTTCTGCACGGCTGGCCCTACGACATTTACAGCTTTGTCGACGTAGCCCCTTTGTTGGCAGCGGCGGGCTACCGGGTGATCGTCCCGTATCTGCGCGGGTATGGCACAACGCGCTTTCTTTCCAGCGAAACGTTCCGCAATGGCCAGCCATCGGTCGTTGCAGTCGACACCATTGCTTTGATGGATGCGCTCAAGATCGACAAGGCGATTCTCGCCGGTTTCGATTGGGGAGCGCGGACAGGTGATGACATCGCCGTGCTCTGGCCCGAGCGCTGCAAGGCGCTCGTCTCCGTGAGCGGTTATCTGATCGGCAGCCAGGCATCCGGCAAGGTGCCGCTGCCGCCAATGGCTGAATACCCATGGTGGTACCAATTTTATTTTGCTACCGATCATGGCCGCGACGGCTACGACAAATACCGGCACGATTTTGCGAAGCTCATTTGGCAGCTGGCTTCGCCGAAGTGGAACTTCGATGACGCCACGTTCGATCGCAGCGCAGCGTCGTTTGACAATCCGGATCACGTCGCCATCGTGATCCATAATTACCGCTGGCGTCTGGGCGTGGCTGAAGGCGAGCCGAAATATGACGATCTGGAAAAGCGCCTTGCCGCAGCCCCGGTTATCACCGTACCCACCATTACCATGGAAGGCGATGCCAATGGGGCACCACATCCGGACCCCAGTGCCTACGCCAAGAAATTCTCTGGCAAATATGCACACCGGACCATTACCGGCGGCGTCGGGCACAATCTGCCACAAGAAGCTCCGGAAGCTTTTGCCAAGGCCGTCGTCGATGTGGACGGTTTTTGATCAACGTTAGGATTTGTCGCCTGCATCCTTGCATTAACTGGCGGCGCCAACTTCCATATGTCCGCGCGTTGGCCGAGAAATACAAAGATCAAGGATTGGTGGTGATCGGCGTCCATGGCAGAGGCTCTCCTGTTTCGACTCCGGGCGTGTCCTGATACAGAGAATCGAAACTCAGGGCGTAGGGGTATGCTTGTTAATTCCCATGCCGCCTGTGTCGTGCTGAAAGGTGGGAGTTTCATGACAACTGCAACCACTGCAATCCGACCTCCTTTGCCTCCGTTCACCCGCGAAAGTGCTATTCAGAAAGTGCGACTTGCCGAAGATGGCTGGAACACTCGCGATCCGGGGAAAGTAGCTCTGGCCTATGCGATCGATTCACGATGGAGGAATCGCTCGGAGTTCGTCAACGGACGAAACGAAATCATTGCTTTCCTATCCCGCAAGTGGGTTAAGGAACTGGATTACCGGCTCATCAAGGAACTGTGGGCGTTTACCGGGAATCGCATCGCGGTACGCTTCGCTTACGAATGGCACGACGACTCCGATCACTGGTATCGGTCCTATGGCAATGAGAACTGGGAGTTCAATGACGACGGGCTTATGGCGTCACGGTTCGCGTCCATCAATGACCTTCCCATCTCGGAATCAGATCGCAAATATCACTGGCCGCTTGGCCGGCGCCCCGAAGACCACCCAGGCCTGAGCGACCTGGGTTTATAAGTGAGGAGATCCGGGCTGCGTTCAGATCGCTGCGCTAATTGCCGGTCAGAGGGCGGCGGCCACCAGAAGGGCGCCGTCGGCGCAAGATGAGCGCCGCTAGTTTGGCTTGCCCAGCCAGGAATACTGCCACGCCACCGAAACGTTCTGGTAGTTACCACCATACCGAATGTAGGTGCCATAGCTATAGCTGAATTTCAGGGACTGGTGCTTGCTGATCGGGATCGCGGCGGTGCCTCCGAGACGGGAGTTCGCCTGTTTGGTGAGCGGGTTTTCTATGCCGGCAATGCTCGTGGTTCCACCGACCCAGAAATTGCCGTCGAGCGAGACCCAGAGCCGCCGCGTGAAGTCGTTACTCAGGTGGCCTTCGAAAGCTCCCATGGGATTTTGGGACTGCGACCGCGTCCCCGGATAGTAGGCATTGCGCGACCAGAAATCATGATTAGTAGTGAAGAACCACATTCCTGCGTAGCCATCGACAACCCATTTGCCCCAGCGTTGGGAATAGCCAAACTCCGGTTTGAAAGCCCAGCGATTGGCGCCCCAGTTAATCAGCTTCGTCGGATCGTACTGGCCGGTGGGAGCGACGACCTTGAAACCAGCGCCTAGCAGGACCTTCTGACGCCATTTGATGAACTGCGGCGGTGTCATCGCTGGACCACCCTTAAGGTTGACCGTAAAGCGATAGACCGAATCCACAAGACCGGAGCGGTACAGGTGCTGCCCAGCTCCCGCCAAAGTTCCCTCGAAGTTTCCTACTCCATAGGGCAACCCGGCGACGATATTGGCTGAGCGGCCAAAGAGGCCAAAGGTGTGGTAGTAGCTGAAGATAGGGACGCTGTATGTACCCGTCGCGTCGCTGACTGGCAGCGCGCCATTGAAATTGATGCTGCCATCGTAGAAGGAGTACGTCAGGATGACCGCGTTGGAATGCAGAGGGGTGATGATATAGGCGCGCGGCGCAAGATCCTGGGCACGAAGTGCCCGTAGGGAACCCGTTGCGAGCACCGCCAGGAAGACGACCTTGTGCAGTCTTATCCGCGACGCGACTCTCCCCTCAGACTGATTCAGGCGCTGCCCCTCGAATACAAAGAATTGGCCGAGTGGCGGGACGACGCTCCCCAAAATCATTCGAGACTCTGGGCCGCAAAGTTTCAGCCAACTGTGATTCTCGCCCTCGTGGACACAGGATTTAACTGTCAGAAGTGACAGGAGCTCGCTGGAACCTTATTATTATGAGTTTGTGCGCCGTGGTGTCCCTGACTTGAGCGAAGGTTCCACGCGCTGGTCGCTCGGCAATGAGCACAAAGGGAGATCTTGTTGGAGACGCTATTCACGAAAATTCAGAAGTTGACGGTCTTGGCGCTCGCTGGAATGCTTGTCGTTGTCGTGATGCTCTCCACGGTGCATCTGGGCGTGCTGATCGCGCAAGAGATGTGGAGGCCGCCTCGATTTCTCATCCCAGTGAATGGCCTGCTCGAGATCTTTGGATACTTCCTGCTGGTGCTGATCGGAGTGGAACTGCTGGAGACCCTGAAAGCATACGTAAAGAAGGACGTCATTCACGTGCGTGTTGTCATAGAGGTGGCGCTAATCGCCATGGCACGGAAGGTCATTATCGAAGAGCCCAACGACGTGCCAAGCCTGACATTGTTTGGGATCGCGGCCCTTATCCTTGCGTTAGGGGTTGCGTTTTACTTCGAGCGTCAGGCGAGAAGGGAATAGCACTCAAGACTCGAGAGTCTTCTCCCATGAAACTCGTGGAAAGACGATCCCATGCATCATACTGCTTAGCGGCAAGTGTTAAAGCGCTGTCAACCTTAGAAACCTCGACTACTCGGTGGCAGTATCAATTTCGCAATAAGACCAGGCTTGCCTAGCCTGAGTGTCGGCAGTGTGACTGGACCTTGTCGGTTGCTGTGGCAATAAACCGATGAGCCCGGTGTAAACGGAGGCGCGGAGCCGGCGCCTCCGTTTCTCGCAAGGAAAATTGCTACTCGCCGCCAGCAACGCCCTTGTTGACGAGGAGCTTAAGGTCGACCCTACGGTTTTCAGCTCGTCCGGACGCGGTCTCGTTAGATGCTGCCGGATTCGCCACACCCATCGCGCCTGGCGCAGTAATGTTCTTTACCGGAACATGACAATCCTGAAGCAAATAGGCGACCACGGCTTGAGCGCGCTCCTTGCTGAGTTGTTGGTTGTCTTCGAGTCTGCCAGTCGAGTCGGCATACCCTCTGACTTCGATCACAAACCCCGTGTAGGTGAGCGCCTGACGAGCCAGGTTTGCGATTGCTTGCTGGTCCGCGCCCGAAAGAGCAGAATCACCGACTTCGAAGCGCACCGATGCTTCACCCTTCACGTACCAGGTAGACAAATCGGAAAAGCGCTTCTGGGTTGACTGCGCAACCTCCTGAATGCCTTGTTGGTTGGCCGCGATCTCCTCCTTGGTCTCCTCAATCTCCCGCTGATGAGCTGCGATGGCCGCCTTGTTGGCCGCAATTTCTGCATCGGTCGCCTGCTTATTGGCTTGGTAGGCCTGCATGTTCTGGGCTTGTTGTTGAGCGGTTGGGTTCAAACCCGCCTGGATCACTTTAGCCAGGCTGAGATCATCTCGATCGAAGGTTATCGTTTCCGCCGTCACCTGGTTCCAATCACCCGTTCCCTCGAACTTTAGCTTGAGTCCCGGTATCAGGACCTCTTGGCCCACTTCCTTTTTCCGGGCGCCCAGTCCTACCGGGTGTTGCACTTTCGTATCAGCCGTGACAATCACGCTTATGGCTGCATCGTCGTCGGTTTCCACGGTCAAAGTGTTTCCCGAGCGTAGGGTGATCACTCCTTTGCCTTTTATCTTATCGGCGGCAAGGGCCGATCCCAAGCTCAAGAGGCACACTGCTAAGAGACTCACCGAAATACCAATTTTTCTACTGGTCATATACTTTTCTCCATTCTCGTGGGTTCAGCGCGAGCTGATTAGACATCTGTGGCCGCCGCCCAGGAAGAGATGTTATCGAGGAGGGCAGGCGCACAGAACTGGCAAAAGTGACAGTCGGACGACAACCATTCTGGACGAAGCTGATTTAGATGGATTGTCGGTATGAAGAGTTGCAATCCCTGCTATCCTCCCCCGACAGCCCAAGCAAGTTGCCAGGGCCTGACCAGTGCTTCGCATGCGGGAGGTAACTCTAGAAATGGCGGGGACGACGAGACTCGAACTCGCGACCTCTGCCGTGACAGCGCTGCGTGAATAGGTTTTACAACGACATACAAAACCGCGGGGACTGCCAAAATACCCGTAAGCCATACAAGACATCATCTCTTGTGGGTTGGGTTGTGGGTTGGAAAATCCACCGTACCAGGCCCCTGCCCTCTCCCGGCAGCGGTCAACGATTTCGGAATTGTTGGCCGACGTGGCGCCAATTAAGATCTTCTGCACAAGTTTGCGCTTGTATATCCTTCTCAACTCACTTTTAGTTTCTCCTTGACATAATGTGACGTTTTGTGCTCCAACATCTGTCGAAGTGTGATCGTTCGTGAGCGAACTAAAATCCAGTCCTTGCGACAAGGCAGGCATGAAGATACTTACAGCGGCGTCGCCAACGTTTTTCCCAATCCCGGATGAGCTTCAACAGTTGCTTGTCTTCGACACGTTTGGCGAGGGGGCCGATGCTCCGTCCCGGTATCTTCGGAATTTCTCGGAAGTCCTGTGAGAGCATTGCACTTGACACATTCGCACAAAATAGAGCACAGTTAGTTGACACATGTGAGCGTTACGTGTGCATTTGGAATCGATTCGATGTTTCGGCTCCTTAACTTGTGCGTTCGATGGCCACCGCTCTCGCCCGGCGAAAACGGCAGGAAACATGACATGATATGAATCCAGGCGACCAAGAAGTGAAAGAGTATTTACAATCCGCGACGGACAGGCCGGTAGGCATTCGAATTGGAGTGCGACCGGCAGAGACCGTCATCCCCGCGTTCAACATCCCTTATCTGCCGATGATGGAGCCGGTGATCGCTGCTTTGCGTGAAACGGACAGCTTTGGCTTGATCGCGGTGGCGCGATTGGAATGGATCAAGTTCGAGGCACGCAGCATGCGGGCCATCTTCGAAGAATACCAGCGGGTCAAGGATGAACGCTTCACGCGCCTGCATCTGGATCATATTCCGGTCATTGACGAAGACAATCTGCGGGTGGACTTTGAGGCTGAAATCCGGGAGGCGATCGAGCTCGGGTATGAGTCGGTGATGGTGGACGGTTCCCGGTTGCCATTGGAAGAGAACATCGAGGCGACACGTAGAATCACGGCCATGGCGCATGCCGCAGGGGTTCCGGTGGAAGGGGAGTTGGGCGCCGTTTTCGGTCACGAAGCGGGTCCGCTTCCTCCCTACGAAGAACTCTTCGCCACTGGAAAGGGCTTCACCTCGCCGGAGGAGGCAAAGCGCTTTGTTGCCGAAACCGAAGTGGACTGGCTCTCCGTAGCGGTCGGAAGCGTGCATGGGCGCCTGATGGACCATTGCCAGAAAGTGGAAGCCCGGCTGAACCTTGCCCATTTGCAGCGGATCCATGAAGCGACGCGAATCCCATTGGTGCTGCACGGGGGAAGCGGGATCAAGAGGGAGTACATCCTGGGAGCGACGCGCCATGGCATCGCAAAGATCAACATCGGGACTGCGATCCGCCGGGTTTATCAAGAGACCCTCCCCGTTTCTGTGGCGGCCGCGCAACAAGCAGTCCACGATGCCACGTTGCTCATCCTGAGAGATTTGGGTCTTCAAGGAAGCCGGCGACTCGTTTACCAGGATGCTTGATTTCCCCGAGCGATGCTCCGGATGCTTCCGGGTGAGCGAAGCCCAAAGTTTGCGGTGGTTGGGGTTAGAAGACGATTTTAGCTTACAACACAAATTGTGGTGGCAGATTTTCTGGAGGCCCGTCTACAGGTTGTCCGAAAGCTCTTCGCGGCACGGGCGGCGAAAGCAGGAGTCGCGTTGCCCGTGGTCCATGCTGCTTCCACGCCGGTTGAGAAGGTAGTCGACGAACTGACGAACCATCTCGGGGCGGACGACGTCATCGTTGCCGTCGGGTCGAAGAAGGCGACCAGAGATTGGTCGGGCGGGGCACCGCGCTCAACCTTTTCGGCGGATTGAAAAAGGGCGACGACAGGTGGGCATTGACGCCAGCGCGGTTCACTACAAGGAGATCAACGTCACCGGGTCGAGTGGCGGCTCACCGTGGGACATCGCGCGCACGCTGGAACTCATCGCGGCGAAGGAGATCGATGCCGGTGCGCGCATCACCCGCGTGGACGATCTGGAACATGCCATTGAACTGCTCGAATTAGTGAAGGCCCAGCAAATCGACGGCAAAGCCGTGGTCTACCCAAACCGGCGCACCAAAGACATTCACAGAGTGGATTCGTGGTCGGGGGCGGACGAACGCGCCTACCTGCAAGCAAGCGAGATCTGAGTGTCCCTCAGGTGGCGAGTCGATCTCCAAGGGTAGGCTCGGTAGCCTTCCGGTGTGAACAAAGCATCCTTGCCCTTATTTCTCCGAATGAGCGCCGCACCCGATTCCTCGACGAATTCCCGGCTCTAGAAAAGCCACTACATATTTATCGAGTTCCCTTACCAGGCCTCCGTGAGAATGATCTCTTATCCACTATCCACCGCACCACTATCCACCACACCATTCGAGCGCCGCCGTAAGCAGGGCCTCGGCAGTTTGTAGGATCGACTCAGTTTCGACATATTCATCGGGATTGTGCGCTCCTGCACCTTTCGGTCCAAAGAGCAGTGTCGGTATCCCGAACCCGCGATGAACAAGGAAGGCGTCGCAAGGATAAGGGGCAGCGGTAACCACCGGCTCCTTCCCGAGAGCCGCAGCCGCGCTGGCGATCATGCACTGGGTCCACGGATGTTCCAGCGGCAACTCGTGCCCGAGGAGTGGCGAACCTAACAGAGGTTTCCACTGAACTGGATAGCGGCGAAAAAACGGATCCGATTTTCCGAATTTCTTCAAAGAGTGGCGAATATCGCTTATGACCGCCGGCACGTCCTCGTGGGGCAGAAACTGAAAGTAGAGACGGACCGTAGCATCCGATGGCACGCTCAGTGGGACATCGGGATCGAGGCGATTGGATTCAATTGCCAGCACCTGGACAGGAGCAGGATCGGGAAATTTGGCGTAGGCTCCAAGTCCCTTCATTTTCTTGCGCTTCTTCGACCAGGAATCTATCCATCCCAGGAGCCTGCCCACCGGGATGGCCGGGCTTAGGACCTCGCTCTCTGAAAAATATGCGGTCGGGTCCCCAGCCTTGACAATCAGGTCGACCACAAAACCGCCGCGGGTTGCGCGAAAGATCTCAAGCTGTGTTCCCTCGGAGATGACACAAGCGTCGGCCGAGTCTCCACGCAGACGTGCAGCCAAAGTGCCCCCGCCGCCGCCCCACTCTTCATCGACCACGGATTCTAAGATCAGGTCTCCGCCCGGTCGCAAGCCCGCAGCTTTCATAGCGCATATGACGCCGGCTTGTGCCACCAGACCTCCCTTCATGTCGAAACTGCCGAGGCCGTAGACGCGGCCCTTGCGCAGGTTCCCAGCCCAGGGCGAAGCGGACCATGGGGACCGGCCTGGGGGAACCGTGTCCATGTGCCCGTTCATCAGCAGACTCTTGCCGCGGCCCGATCCCCGAAGTCGGGCGACCAGATTTTTCCGTCCAGCGTAGCGGCGGTCTTTCCGGCGCCAGCGGCTGCGAGACTCGGTTACAAATGCGATCTCATAGAGCTCTGGACGGAGGTTCTTCTCCCGCAAGAAATCGCGCAGAACCAACTGGGCGGGCGTCTCGTTGCCGTTGGGAGGAACTGCCACCGTGTTGACGCGAATCAACTGGCGCAGCAGGCCCACAAGATCACGCCGCAGAGGACGAAGCAATTTACGGGCGTCCTTCGCCACGGCGGAGTTGGAAGCTGGAAGAGTCTCGATCATCTTACGCTCGATCATCCTATGACCCCCACATTCTCAGTTGTGGCTCCAGCATGAGCTCACTCGGCTGCCCGACCGGGGGCCTTCGAGTGCGCCCATGGCATACGAGCCGTTAATGGCCTGCTCCCTCAAAATGCGCTTCGATCTCTTCCAGCGTTTTTCCTTTTGTTTCCGGAAGAAAAAACGCGGCCGTGACGAAGTAAATTACGGTGCAGGCGGCAAAGCCGAAAAACATGGCCGCGTAGCCATGCTTGCCGACGGTCGGAAGGAACACGGCGGCAATAGTCGTCGAAACCGCCTGGTTAATCAACAAGGCAATGCTCATGCCGTTGGAGCGAATGCGGGTCGGCATCAGTTCGGAAAGCGCCAGCCACACACAGACTCCCGGCCCCACTGCGTAAAACGCCATGAACACGAAAAGCGTGATCGCGACCCGCATTCCGCTGCGCTGGCTGGGCAAGGGAGTGATCAGCGCATTGTCGATTCTCAGCGGGGCGCGGCGCGCGGCGTCGAGATTGCCAAAAGGATTCGAAAAGAACGCCAGCACTTTGTTGGCGGGCACACAGCTTTCACGAGTGATTTCGATCGGGGTCGCGGCGGTGTCGTCGGAACGCGCGGCCTTAGTCGCGGCGCGGAAGTCTCCATACGAATAGATGACGACCAAAGAGGTGGGGCGGCTCCCCGCTCCGAGCGCGGCGTCTTCGGCTGGGCTCAGCAGCGTCCCGGCCAGCTTCTGGTTATAAGTGAGCGCGATCTTCTGATCCGCTGAGGCCATGGACTGAACCGCGTCCCGAGAGTCCACTCGCAGTCTTTCCGTCTGGCGGAAGAGCAAGCCGGTGCAGACGAGCGACACGATGATGCCGGCGCTGCCTACCGACAGCAGGAACTTGCGCCCCTTGCGGTCCACCAGCAGCACGCCGCCAATGGTCATCAGGAAATTAACGATCGTGAAAATAACGTAGCCCCAGTGCGCCTGGACGTCGGAAAGACCACTCTGCAAAAGAATGTTGGTGTTGTAGCCGATGATGGAGTTGATGCCAGTGGCTTGGTTGCAAGCGAGAATCACGCAGGCCAGGACAAACGGAATCACGTACTTTCGGCGCAAGAGCGATTCCCTGACCTTGGCTCCAGTTGAGGTTTTCGCTTTCTCAGCCGCAGACGCCTGGTAAATTTCCGCCAGCTCGACGTCCGCTTGCTCGTCGGTGCGTGAGCGGAGAAGCGCGGCGTAGGCTGCATCCCGTTGCCCGCGGCGAAACAGCCAGCGCGGGGATTCTGTCACCATGAGGCTGCCGATCACGAACAAGATCCCGGGCGGCAGCGAAACCCAGAAAATGCTGCGCCAAGCCGTGTCTTTGAAGGCGAAGAGTCTGGCGGGATCGCCCAGCCTCGCTACCTCTTGGACGCGAATACTGAAGAACATGCCAACGATGGCCGCCGTCACAATACCGAGCGTCAGCAGCCATTGGAAGATGCCCGTTCCCTTGCCGCGGCTCGATGCTGACAGGCATTCCGCCAGATAGAGCGGAACAACCACACCAATCAGGCCGGCGCTGATGCCCTGCAAGAGGCGGCCAAACACCAACGACTCATAGCCGTGCGAGAGCGCAATCATGGGAATGCTGCAGACAAACAGCATTCCGCTGAGCATCATCAGAGGCTTGCGCCCGATCCAGTCGGCGAGCGCGCCCGCAAACAAAGTTGAGATCACGCTGCCGAGGAGCACGGCGGCGACAACGATGGAAAGCTGGCCGGCATTCAACCCGGAGGTCGCCTCCAGATAAGGCAACGCCCCCGCAATGATGCCGACATCCACGCCGTAGAGCAATCCGCCCAGTCCTGCTACCAGCAGCAGGAAGCGGTTGTAGCCAGCTTTTTCGTTGCGTGACACAGTGGCAGCCATTTGGCCCTTAGGTTATAACCCAACTGCGGTTAGTACATGAAAGTCATCGTTCCAATTTCAGCGGCTGCGAGCGCGGCCATGCCAATTCGTTTCCGCAACGCTATTTCAACGATGCATAGGCTGTGCCTCGATCGTTCGTACCTCGAACGGCCTCATCTGTATCCGTATTGGCTCTCCTACGCGAAGCGTCTGGACTTTTTCGGCGGAGTTCCAGGGATCCGTCGCTGCGTATTCGTACGGCGCATCCGAAGGCAACTCAAACACAGCCTCGATGTCCAACCGGAAATCCTGTGGCTTATCCGAAGGATTGCGGAGCGTCACGATGCCCTTCCCGGGGCTCCAGGCGGCCCAACCGTAAATTTCGAGGCGTGCCGGGTCTCCTCCGACCCAATGCGCATCTCTCAAGGTGGCTGCGTTTCGACGAGCCCAGTTTGCCGCCTCTGCCAGGGTGTTCCAATCCTGTGCGGAAAGAAGGGAGGGCGTTATGTACATCTCCTGCAGTTGCGTTCCCGTACCGAAGTACGAGTGAATCTCATCGGCGAAGTCCCGATTGGGATCCGACTGCAGGTCTTCGGCGTGCTGCGCATAGATGAGGCCATGCAACATTAAAGAATTAAGGGGAAAGAGCGGGCCTTGCAGCACGATGTTCTTGTAGGTTTGAGCATCTCGATAGGTGATCCAGCGCTGACGTGAGCTTCCTTGGCCGGCGAAGCTGTGGTCTTCGCCACCGCGCCAGATGGAATCGGCATACAAGAGCCAGAACGGCGAAGGATAGGTGCCTGTGGTCAAATTAATAAAAAGGCCAGGGCGGTCTTTCCGCAGCCGTCCCATCAAATGGATTGCGGCATCGAAGTCGCTGTCGAATTGGCTGCCGGGAAAGACCCGGTCGGCATTGCCCGTCCCGTCGAATTTGAACAGGTTGACTCCATACTTGCGGAGCATTTCCAGGCACACCTGCTCGAAACGAGCATAGTAAATGGGACCCGAAAGAGCAAAGCCGTCATTCTGGATCTCATATCCGGCCGCACGTCCAAAGGCCAGACGTTGCTTTTTCTCCTCGTCGTAGCCACCCCATGGGGAAAGCCAAACCCCGATACCCGAATGATATTGCGCCGCAGCCTGCACGGCGGGTGTAAATCCTTCAGGGAATCCGGGATTGAAATTCCAGAGGCTGCTGGGGTTGTCCCAGCCATCATCGAAGAGAAACGAGTCGAGCTCAACTCGGCGCTTTTCAACCAACTCCTTGCCAAAAAAATTGATGCGGTCCCGGGCCCCATCGCTGCTATATCGATTGGTGTACCCGATGTCGTACCACGAGTTGTAGTGCAAGAAGGGCGAGTAGGGACGGGGCCGCTCGCGTTCCAGATACTCGAGAAAGGTGCGTCGCATCTGCCCGGCAGGGGCCACGCCGATCACGGAAGAGTACGTGATGGTCTCACCGCGGCGTAAGGGCAGTTCTCGCGAAAGCGTTATGACCACGTGTCCATCCGCGACTTGCGCCATCGAGAGAGGATGTTCAAACCCGAAGAACATGCTGCCATCGGTAACCGGTGAACCTTTGACCTGGCCGGCGAGATGCGCCTCAGGATCATTCAGTTCCAGCAGTCGAACTTCGGCGATGGGCAAGGTCTCGCGCTCGCTGTCAACCTTCAGTTCCTGCCGGAAATAGGTAGAGTCATTCGCCATGATTGCGCACCAGACGGCGTGGGTGGACGTTCGTGAATCGACTAGCCTGGTGCAGATCTGCTTGCGCGCCAGTCGATCGGCCGCACGCTGGGCGGAGGGATCAGGCGGCAACTCTGTGAATAAAAGAGTCTCAACAACCTCCATTTCTCCCGGCCGCAACGTCGAACCATCCCGCAGCTTCAAGGCGAATACATCCGGAATCTCGACGATTTTTCCGCTGGAGCGATCTCGTACTACCATCTTTCCCAGATGGCCAGCGCTGGTTTCAAGATCTACTTTGAGCCATCGATTCTCCAAGGTGTGATTCTCAAGGGTGCCATGCAGGCGCTGGGTTGGCTGAGATTGCTGGGAGGAGAGGAGGATTGGGCCGCCGAGCAGCACCAGACACATCAACGAACACATAAGGCTGTATCCGTGATGGAGCGAGTATGCTGTGTCCGACAGACTCAATTTGTCATTATTACAGCGGAGTCGTACGTTTTTCGCTACCATCGTTCAGGAAGAGCACCAAGAGGCTCAATACCGGCAGCGTAGTTCGTATGTGAGCGATTGTCAATCTATATTGCTTCTTTCTTTTTGTCCCGTCGAAGAACTGAATATTCCTCCCCCTTTTTTCCGAGGCTGACGACCGGCGTTACGCCTTGCAGAGTGCATTGCTAATTAGATCTTCTGCACAAGTTTGCGGTTGTATATCCTTGCTCAACTCCACTTTTAGTTTTTCCTTGACACAATGTGACGTTTCGTGCTCCAATATTTGACGAAGTGTGATCGTTCGTGAGCGAACAAAAATCCAGTCCTTATTATCGAGGCAGGCTTGGCTTCATGAAGCCAGCAGGGAGAGTTGAGATGAGGAAACTTAGCACATTCGTATTGGTGGTCTGCGTGGCCATGCTCTGGTCGGCTTCGGCTGTGGGTCAAAGAACAGCGGCCACTCTCTCGGGGGAGGTGGTCGATCCTAGCGGCGCCGTGGTACCCGTAGCGCGCGTTGCTGTGACCGAGTCCTCCACGGGGATCGCCACGGTTGCGCAGGTTAACGCGCAAGGGTTTTATATCGTCTCTAACCTGGAACCTGGCACCTATGTGCTGCGTGTGGAGGCGACCGGGTTCGAGCGCTATGAGCAAACCGGAATTGTGATCCAGGTCGGTCAGTCAAGGACAGTGGACGTTCGCTTAAAGATCGGCGCGACCAGCGCGGAAGTTGTGGTAACCGGCGAGTCGCCTCTGGTAGATACGCGGAGTCAGACGGTGAGCTTCGCGATTACGCCTCAGTTTACCGAAGACATGCCCTTGGACAATCGGAGAGTGATTGACTTGATCGCGCTGGCTCCCGACACCAGCGCCCACAATCCGGATGCAAACAATTACTCAAGTCAGATTGCGACTCGCCCGGAAACAGTGGACTCAGGCTTCGTTACGTCGAGTGGCGAGGCCCGCGAGAACACGACCGCGTTCTATTTAGACGGCGGCCTTAATGAGGACGCTTACACGGACGTCGCCAATGTTTTTCCCAATCCCGATGCGGTCCAAGAATTTACGGTGGATACGAACTCCTATAACGCGAAATTCGCCGGGCGTGGCGGCGCTATCGTCAACGTCATCACGAAGGGTGGGGCGAACAAGATCCATGGCAGCGCATTCGAGTACTTGCGAAACGGAGACGCCAATGCGACCAATTACTTTGCCACTTCTCCGGACACGCTGAACCGCAATCAGTTTGGTTTTAGCATGGGTGGCCCTCTGCTAAAGGACAAGACGTTCTGGTTCGGTTCATTTCAGCGAACGACGTTTCGGTATGGGACTACTTCGAATATCGGGTTCGGCCCTACCCCTGCGGAACTTAATAATGGTGACTGGTCTGCTGCTGTCGCGTCCGGCACCCAACTGACGAATCCATTCACCGGCGCGCCATTTACTGGCAACCAGGTCCCGACATCGCTCTACGCCCCGATCTCACTCGATCTACTCAAGCTCGTGCCTACAGGGAATGACACAACCGGACAATTCAATTACCCCACAAAGGTGTCGGAGAACGACAACCAATTCGTTTTCAAGGTGGATCACCATATTGGCGACAGAATAACAATATCGGCAAGCTATCTTTGGGACAAACTCAATGACCCTGTCATCGTCATTCCCGGCAACATCCTCAGCGGCGGTTCGAGCGGCGCGGCGAACCAAGCATTTACCAGTCAGCATGCCGCGTTGAACTTGTCGTACCGTTTTGGAAACAGCCTCCTGACCACCCTGGGAGCAACGCTGAGCCGGGTAATATATCTAGAGTCCGGTGTGTCCCAGTTCAAGAATGGCCTGTCGAGTTTGGGCGCAAACTATCCCGACTGGGCTCCCAATTATCCTGAAGTGGGTTTCTATGTAGGCGGCTGGTTCACAGCCTACTGGAACGGGGCCCTGAATGTTGCTCGGAACCAGACGGACATCACCAACAACTGGACCTATATCAAGGGCAATCACACCCTCGATTTTGGCGGCGAGCTGCCATTCTATCAAAGTAGGCTTTATCAAGCGTATGTGTCTGCCGGATATCAAGGCTGGTGGGATGGCTACTCGGGTCTGGCGCCTCTGGACTTCATGCTCGGTTCCAATGACTTCTACGAACAATATGCGCCATCGTATGTGGCTCCTCGCGGAACGGGCCCTGCCCTCTATGCGAATGATACATGGCGGGTTAGGCCGCGACTGACCTTGAACTTGGGCGTGCGCTGGGAGCCCTTCCTGCCTTGGGCGGACGGCGGTGGCGGAAAGATAGGAAGTCAGATTATTGTAGCCGACTACAATGCCGGCATTCATTCCACGCGCTATCCCAATCTTCCCGCCGGATTCCTGGTGCGCGGCGATCCTGGCGTGCCCAACGGACTGGCTCCAAACAACTGGAAATTGCTGGATCCACGCGTAGGCTTGGCGTGGGATGTTTTCGGAGACGGAAAAACCAGCGTTCGCGCCGGTTTCGGCATCTACCACGACGAGCCATTTGGCCGTATGTACAATGAAATGACGAGCACCGAACCGTTTACCCAGGGCGCAGTAATCCAGGGCCCCATGATAGAGGGAGCGCCCATTAGCGCCTACGATCCGTATGCCGCATCTCCCTACCTCGGAAACATTCCTCCGCTTCAGAACCCGCCACTCTCGAGCACGGTGTTTGCGCTGCCTTTGGGAAATGCGGTCGGTTTCTCGCCAAACTTTCAGGCGCCAGCGACCATGCAGTGGAACCTCACTCTTGAGCGGCAGCTCGGTCGAGGCATCGTGTTACGTACAGGATATGAGGCCTCGGAAAGTTACCACATGTTCGACTCGCGAGATATCAACCCTGCAATAAACGGCGTTCGCCCTATGCTTGTGGGCGGTTACGGGGGGCCCGTCATCCTCAACGAAACCGCCAGCACGGCCAGTTATAACGCCCTGGTGATCTCAGCGGAGAAGCGGATGACCGGGAACCTTTCGTTCCTGGGGGGATTCCGATGGGCGAAATGCATTGACGTAGCCGGGTCTGGGGCAAGCTTCGCCTTCAGCAATTACACCGATCCGACGCAACCTTGGCTTGACCGGGGAACGTGCGATTCCGATCTTTTGGAGCAGTTCAAGCTGGCCGCGGTGTGGCGGACACCCACGATTCAATCGCTGGGCTTTGCTGGCCGGCAGGTACTGGGAGGATGGACGATAAGTGGAATTCTGTCGGCACATGGCGGATTCCCGTTCACCGTCCTGTCCGCCGACCCCAACCCAAACGGGGACACCCAGAAGGGTCGCGCCAATGTGACTGGAGATCCCTTCAGTGGCTCGTGCCCCAACTCCAGTCCCGTCCATACCGTGAACTGCTGGTTCAACACGAGCGTTTTCTCGAGCCCGGCGCCGCCTATCATAGACGGCAATTCCGGTCGAAATTTCATCCGCGGGCCAGGGTTCGTGAACCTGGACTTTGCGCTGATCAAGTCTTTCGGTATTCCGTACGGACCGTTTGCCGAGAGTCAAAGGATCGACTTCCGGGCCGAAGCTTTCAACTTGCTGAATCATCCGAATTTCGGCGCTCCAGACGGCGCGTTGGGAGATTATGGTACGACATTCGGGATGATCACCACCGCCCAATCAGCACGCGTCTTGCAATTAGCTCTGAAATTTATCTTTTGAAGTTGTGAGAGGCCGGACTACCCAGCGTCAAGTCCGCTCGGACCTGGCGCTGGGTTACTCAGAAATCAGCCCACGCCGTTTTTCGAATTCGAAGAACGAGGGATGCACTCTTAGCGCCTGCCTGTAGAAGTGTTCGGCTGTTATTGTTTTTCTTTTTTTGTGGTTGTCTGTTCCCTCTGCCATAGTAGAAGCCCGCGCTTCGCGGTTGCATACCGGCGGTAGCGCCGAATGGTGAGGACTTAGCTTCACCACAATGGCAGTTGATGGTCTAGATGGTCGTGACTGGCTGCTACTCCGAGCGATCCTCTCTGCTTGAGTTGATCAAATCGAGAAGTACTTCAGCGAGCAGCACGTCGTAGCACAGTCGCCTGTCTACTGGTGACGATCGTGCTCGTAGTATTCAACGCCTTGATCGATTGCCTTATGCGCCACAGGCTGTGGCATAGAGTCGCAGGACAACCCGAATGTGCTCGCGAATCAGATCTTCAGAACGCGCGGGTAGCCGCCCGGACCAGACGGCTTCATATTGCGATGGCAAGTATTGACTCAACAATGTTGGCGGCACTATGCAGGCATCGATGCAGCCATGCGGCAGTCCATGGAGAACGGCCCAGTCCTGCTTGTCGATGACGCTCGGGTGAGCGGAACAGATGGCGTACACCCCAAATTTCTCGCCGTTGCGGTTGCGGCGAATCACATCCTGGAGAAGGCTACTGGCGTGGTCGTACTCCCGTTCCACCGTCGTCGTCATTCCACCCGGGCTCCCCCCAGCCCCTCCCGCCCTAGCATTTTACGCTTGACAGTCGAGTCTATAAACGAAAGATCCTCCGCTTCCGCAAGTGCCCGGGAAAGGATTACAGCATGGCCTTGCAGAAGGACTTCAACGCATCGACGCCCGATCAAGAGCACGAATTAGACTGGTAACTGGAACGGCGATCAGCGTGGTTGCCTCCCACATGATCGCTACGTCGATCGCCCGGATTGGGGTCTAGAGATGTGAGATCGTGTGGAGATTGATTGACACGCTTTGCAGTCCTGTCTACGCCTCTCACGCCTACCTGAGGTCGCACGTGATCGATCAAGTAAGCTCTGTAAGAGTTGATATACGATCACAAACGCGCTAGACTTAACATCGGGGCCCGCCCTGTCTCTTTCGTACCCCGTACCGGGCCGACGGGGTCTGGGTGGCCGGTGCTTTTGGTGATGTGTCTGGCCGTTCGACGTGCAAGCCCTCCCCGCGCGGCGGCTAAATGACGAGGTTGCTGACGGAAAGGGACTAGGACGACAGAGATGGCAGTCGCGGTTGAAATGCCGAAGCTGGGCAATACGGTGGAAGAATGCCTGATTGCCAGGTGGGTCAAGCAAGAGGGCCAAACAGTCTCTGCCGGCGAAACCGTGGT
>Ga0187890_10000231_pt1 | contig 39730 bp, 45 predicted proteins | sample June2016WEW_21_1_FD_133005 | JGI IMG/M metagenome (GOLD analysis project Ga0187890, IMG submission 133005) | Peatland microbial communities from SPRUCE experiment site at the Marcell Experimental Forest, Minnesota, USA - June2016WEW_21_10 | ecosystem: Environmental > Terrestrial > Soil >... | reverse complement strand
TAATGCGCTGTCCTCAAAGAATAGCCGGCGCGCCAGTGACTTTCTCGAGGAAAGCAGATCGGGACCTATTGCGAGCTGGGCAAGACGCCGCACGACGCTATCGACCGCGTGGGTGGCAGTCGAATGAGGGAGTGGGTGAGTGGCGAGAGCGGCGTGGTCTTCAGTTTCCGATAGCCCGCCTTGTTCCACTGCAAGCAGAACGACTTGGTGCATCGCGTAGCCGCTCGGCTCCAAGGCGGTCGCATAATTGTCTTGCGTTGAGCCCGCCATGACTTTCACCCCTCGTAACTATGCAGTCCGATGAGGGAGGGCCATCATTCCCAATTATCACCGACACCAGCGACGGAACGGTTATTGGTGTGACCAGGGATTGACGACATCGATGCCGCAGTGGTCAAAATCCGTGGTATTGCGCGTCACAATGTGTGCGCCATGCAGGCGAGCGACGGCGGCAATCATCGCGTCAAATTGGCTGATGGACCTTCCGAGAGACCTTCGAGTCGCGGCCAACTCAGCATAATGGCTGGCGGCTTCGCTGCTAAACGGCAGCACGCGATTTTCAAGATCTTCTTCGAAGATCAGCTGCGCCACCGCCAGCAGTTTCTGACGCCGGCTTCCTTTTGGCAACAAGTTGATGCCGTAGTAGATTTCGGCTTGCGTGACAGCCGTGGTGAAGAGTTGATGCCGTGGCTGGGATTCAAACCAAGTCACGACGGTTTCGTTCGGTTCGGGTCGCAGGACTTCAGAGACGACGTTGGTATCGAGAATGAGCACAAGTCACTCAAGCTCAACGTGTCGGATCGGCTCCCGCCGTTCAATCGTCAGATCAAAGCCCCCCAAAGGTTCGATCCGAGCGCGGATACTCTTATACAGAGATCTTGAGGAGCCGGCGTCCCCGGATAGTGCGGCCTTCAAGATAGCCCGAGCTTCCTCTTCCATGGATCGATTGTTTCGGGCCGCCTGGATACGTAAGCGTTGCTTTATTCGATCGTCCAAGTCTCGAATCGTCATGCTTGCCATAATGCCTCCAGGGTGCGTTGAATCAGCATTGTATGCATTGATGGCATTGATATCAAGTTCGCATAACCTATTTAATGAGGGCGGTGGGGGAGACCGTCAGCGCCCGGCGCGAAGTTTCTTAAGCTCCGCCTGCATGTCACCCGCCTGCTGCTCGAGCAACGCCAGTTGCTGCCGTTGGCGCTGCACCTCGTTTAGCAAAATGGGCGCAAGCTCGTCGTAGCGTACGCCTTCGATCCGGCCGGTATCGTTGCGAATCACGAGCTCGGGAAAGACGCGGTCGACTTCCTCGGCAATCAAGCCGTACTGCAGTTCCCCGTGCGGCTCCGACTTGAGATGAAATGTCACGGGTCGCAGCTTATCCAGTCTCTCCGAGGTCGACGTCATCGGGGCGATGGCGGTCTTGTAGCGCTCCGACGACGCCAACACGCCCAGTTGACCGTGCGAATCCACATACACGGCCGCACCGGTCAAATGCGTCGTGCCGATGCCGGCAATGAAGGCGGCGTTGTGGGTGCCCGATTCGCCGATGCGAATGGTGCCGTTGTCGGCTGCAGTGCCGGCATTGCCGATATCGATGTTGTTGGACGCAGTGACATTGTAGCCGGCTTGGTACCCCACGCCGATGTTGTGCGAACCGGAGATGTTCTTGAACAGCGATTGTTCGCCGAAGCCGGCATTCTTGTGACCGGTCGAATTGCCCTCTAGCGACTCGTAGCCGAACGCGGCGTTTTCATATCCCGAGTAGTTGGATTGCATGGCAAATGAACCGCCGGCGGTGTTGTCATAGCCGGTTTCGTTGGCCAGCAGCGACGAGTAGCCGAATGCCGTGTTGTTGCTGCCCGAGACATTGCTCGTCAGCGATTCGTAACCGGAAGCGGTGTTGTTGTTGCCGTTCACATTTGAATAGAGGCTGAATGCACCCAACCCGGTATTGTCGCTGCCGATGGAGGTATACGACATCGAATAGGTCCCGATGCCCGTGTTGTTTTCGCCGGTGGTGTTGAAATTGAGCGAGTAGGCGCCGAGGGCTGTCCCGTTGACCCCGGTCGTGTTGTTGGTGAGTGCATGCACACCGGCGCCGGTATTCAGGCTCCCTGTGCGGTTGGACCCCAATGACTCCCACCCCAGCGCCGTATTCCCGCTGCCAGTGGTATTCACAAAAAGCGCACTCGCGCCGAAGGCGGTATTGTTCGCGCCGACGGTGTCGTAGAGCAGCGCCGTATAGCCGGCCGCCGTGTTGTTGGCGCCGGTCGAGAGGTCCCGCAAAGCCGAATAGCCCATGGCAGTGTTGCGATTCGCATCGCTGTTGACGACGTCAGGCGGCTGTGCTCCCAAGGCGGCGATTGTAGCTCCCAACGATGCGCTGATCACGAGACTTGTTTTGAGAGAGGGGGACATGAGACGACTCCTGTAGTGGTGATGCGATCGGATGCGCAACCGCTGGTCATGGCGGCCATAGTGATCGATGATGGCCGCATGTCGAATCCCTCCAAGAATTGGCCGCGTCGGACCGCGATGTGCCGCCCTTCTATTCCGGAGAATCGGAAATGCGACGCAAAACACGACATGGACGCCGTTACCGGTCCCGAGTGACCCCCATTCGGACTGGACAGAATGAATGTCTTCTCCGGTCACGCGTGTGGGTGCATTTTGCCAATGGCAGGCGGGACGTCGGGGTCAAAGGAGTTCATCGTGGACGTGATGCGGACGCATTCGATGACACAGAGAGACGGCATTCTTCAGGAGAACCCCTTCTTCGTTCCGCCGGAGGAATTCGTGCGCGAACTACGCAATCGGCGTGCGCCGCACGCGATAAAAGCGCGGCGGTGAAGTGAGATCCGAAGCGGGATGCGCCGACGCGGAAATCCGATGGCTCAATGCGTGCATCGGTGATCTGCTCGGCACGCTGCACTTGGATCTCGCCTATGCGGAATTCCGGATCAGCGGTATCGATCGAGCCTCTTGGACAAGCCATGGACAGCGCCTTACACCACTGTAGCGATGTACACGATGCGGAGCGCACCTGCCGCGTAGTGAGTCGTCATCTCCCGCGGTTAGCGGTTAGCTAATTTAGCCTGGGTCATCGCATCGCCGAAAAGAGCTTCTTTTTTGACCCCGCGCAGCGCGTGGCTAGCCCTTTATCTGGGTTAGATAAGGTCGAGCCCAAGTATCGCTCGGGCTTCGGCGGGCGAGGCCGGTTCGCGTCCCATGCTTTGCGCCAGGCGTGCCACCCTGGCGACCTGCTCCGCATTGGTCGGATTCTCCCCACTGCGGTCTGGCCAGCTCGTGGGATGGTACTGGCCGATGCCGGCGCGGACATGGCCGCCGGCGGCGATGGCGGCCGGCGCCAAATCCCAGATCGAAGGACCGGCGCAGGCCACGAACCATTCGACCGGAACGTCCGGCATAACCATCTCGATCATCTCGGCATACATCCCGACACATTCGGGATGGGGCGGCAGGCCGAAGGGCGCGAAATCGGAAAATAAGAAGCGCAGGATCACGGGCGGCTCGATCCAGCCCTTGTCGAGATAGGTCCCGACATGACGCAGATGTCCCGGCTCGAAAACGCCGATATAAGGGCGCAGCTTCAGCTCGCGGCAGAGATCGAACAGGTCCTTCGCCGCCGCATGCGACAGCGTCTTGACCGAATCGGGATCGATGAACTTCCGGGTCTCGGGATCGAAATCGTTGAGATTGTCCGTCCCGATATCGATCGCGGCCATGGCAAGCCGGATCGCCGGATCCGCCGCCAGCGCGGCAATGTGGCTGAACGACGCCAGGTCAAGACCGCCATAGGTCGGGTACCAGGGAAGCTCGGCCGGAACACCCCGGCGGCGCATCGCCAGGATCGCTTCCCTGTAGGGTTCCGGATCGGTCCATAACTGCGCGCCCGTCACGCCATGGCGGGCGTGAAAATGCAAGAACGACAGGCCGGCCGCGATGCAGGAAGCCGTATCGGCCGCCACTTCGTTCGCGCCATACGGGATATGGGGATTGGTCGATTTCGGCACGAACTCGTGCAGCGCCGCCTCGATGATGAGCTTTCGTCCCGCCATGATCAGCACGCCTCCCCGGCGACGGAGTGGGAACGCGCGGCCACAGCCCCGGAGGCAGCTCCGGACCATGCAGGTAGCCCGAATGCAGCGCGGGCTTCGGCAGGCGTCGCCAGCCCGCGCCCGAGGCTGCGCGCGATGTCCGCGACCCGCGCGACCTGTTCCGCATTCGTCGGTTCGTCGCCGGTCGGGTCGGGCCAGTACCAGGGATGATATTGGCCGACCCCGACCCGGACGTGACCGCCAAGCTCGATCGTCGGCCGCACGAGGTCCCAGATCGAGTGCCCGTAACACATCGTGAACCAGATCTTCGGCACGCCCGGAAGGACCAGTTCCAGCGTGCGTGCGAACATTTCGAGACAGCGCGGATTGGGCGGAAACCCGTATGGCCCCGCATCGGAAAAAAAGAACTTCATCACCAGCGGCGGCTCCAGCCAGCCCATCTCCAGATATTTGGCGATGCTGCGCAGCGCGCCCGGCTCATAGACGCCGAGATAGGGGCGAAGCTTGAGATCGCGGCAGATTTGAAAGAACTGCCGATGGAAATTATGCGACCAGCGTTTCGCCTGGTCGGGGCTGGTGAAGTTCTTGGTCCGCGGATCGTAGTCGTTGATGTTGCCCGAGCCCATATCGATCGCGGCGATCTGGAGCCGTACGTCCGGATCTTCGACCAGCGCGACCACATGCTTCTGGTAGAAGGGATCAAGCGTCAGATAGGTCGGGTACCACGGCAGTTCCGTCGGCACACCCAAAGCGCGCATCTTGAGGATGCCCTCCTTGTAGAGCTCGGGTTCGTTCCAGCGCATCTCGCCGAAGATCTGCTCCCTAGCGTGAAAATGCAGATAGGACATGCCCGCATCGACACATTGCTTGACCGTCGCCGCGACCTCGTCCGGTCCATAGGGAACGTGCCGGTTCTGCTGTTTGGAGATCAGCTCGTTGATCGCCGCTTCGATGATCAGCTTTTCCATCGCGCGTCCTTATTGATTCCAATTGTATATTACGGGATTCAATGAGTGATGTCGGGGCTGCAGATTGCAAGGAAGCTCAAGCGTACGCCCGGGGCGGTAAGTCAGAAGGCGTTTGCCATGGGCGTGAGGTTTAGGTCGGTGGCGAGAAAGGCCCGATAAGAGGACGCGGAACGCTCGGGCATTTGGCGGGTCGCCGGCTGGGCGCCCCCGCGAATCCATTGTGCTGTGCAGTCCGTGCTTCGCGCAAACCCGGGGCATCCGTCCCTGGATGCCCGGTCGACGCATGCGTCTCACCCCTGGAAGCTGCGGGGAAAACTTTCTGGGCTTTTGCTCTCCTGCTACGCGCGTCTGCATCGCCCAGAAAGCCGGTGGTTTGCCTGTCCTGGCAAACCCCGCTCGGCGCCTGCGACGAGCCCTGTTTTTCACGCCCCGTCAAATGCGCGAGCGTTCCGCGTCCCCGGATCTCTTTCCTCGCTACGCTCCAACCTAGTGTGGTCGACGGCGCGGCGTGTCGCTGGGCGCGAGGGACTACTTCGGCGCGGTGACCGTTTGAGCTGCACTTTGGGCGAGTGCAAGGGCGAGATTGTGCTGGGCCGCCGCGTTGCCTTGCTCGGCGGCTTTGCGCAGCCATTCGATGCCTCTCTTGGGGTCTGGGGTAAAGCGCCCCCGGATGCCGGTCATGCCTGCTCGAGTTGGATTCGGCGATAGATCTCCTCGCGGTGAACGGCGACCTTGCGGGGCGCATCGATGCCGATGCGAACGTGGTTGCTCTGCACGTCGAGGATGGTGAGGGTGATATTCGAACCGATCATGATTTTTTCGCCGATGCGGCGGGCCATGACTAACATAGAGTATCCTCCTTGGCGCCATCCCCTTCGAGGGTTATACCGCAAGCAAGAAGAACGGGATGTCGGGGTTCGGTTGTATCTCGGAGCAACTGAGTGGAGGGATCGGCTCGCGCCTCGGTCTCAGGGACCACCCCAACTGATACCAACGGCCGCCGCTACGCTCGCAAGGATACAGACCAGCACCCAATCCAGAAGCAGCCCGGCGACAAAGCCGCGGTGCCAATTGACGAACAGCGACACTTCGAGGACCACGGGCAGAATCGTGAGCGCCCAGAGAACCGAGCCGAAGATGACTCCGCGTGAAATCGCCGAATCGGAGAGCGCGGGGAATCGAGTTCCAATGGCGGCATACAAGAGCCCGATCCCGACACAGCCGGCTATACGGATGGCGGCGGCGTATAGATAGTCCGCCCAGGATTCGGCCTGCCGCCAGGTGTTGGGCGTCTTGGCTTGGTAAGCGTGGAATAGACGGCCGGTGATTAAGTATCCGGTTACGTTTGCGACGATTCCAGCGATGATGCCGGCCGCGATGATTTTGAGAATCACCATCGAGCGCTCCCGACAAATCCCGTGCGGTGAATGGTGATCGTGTCCGCATCCTTGAATTACGTCAATGGTCTTCGACTCACGTTCGCAGGGGGTTCGGAAATAGATGATGCGATTCGTCCGCCGTCGGCTGCGTTGGAGACGAACTGTCATAGCTCCGGGAAGGGCTTGAACCACCACAGCAATGGATCAGCCACAGCAAAACTGTCGGGACGGCTAGCCGTCCCCGAGCGCCTCGAGCTCGCCCATTTGCGCGGTAATGGTGCGCTTACGGCTTTCCAGCTGCTCCCAGCGTGATTTTGCCCGCTCAAGGGCGGCAGTGGTGGCACTGGGTTCGCCTGCCGGTGCCAATAGTTGGCTTTCGCGGCGACGGCGGCGCCCAGTGCGGCGCGATAGCGGGATTCGAGTCTGCGGAGCCGAACTTCGATGTCCATGGCAGCATCTCCCCTTGATGACTGATGGGGAAGGTAATAAACCTCCTTGAAACGAGGCGTGACGGGCACGTGACGTCCGCACGATTAAGAAAAGCTTAACGCCCCATCAGGTATCCCGTTTGTCATGTACAGCCAGGCCGAGCAATCTGTTCGTTGTCCGATCAATTGCGCCCATGGAGAATGAACATGACTGCCGAGACACTTACGGTACGAATCGCGCTGGCTCTGCTTGCCGTCGCTGCCACAGCAGGCTCGGTGGTGGTACTGCAGTTTGCCCTTGTGGTCGCCTGAAGGGGGCGTGAGGATCGCGCCGCTCGCGTGCTGCTGATTCCCGTAATTGCGCCACGGTTGTCACTCCCACCGTTCGATGCAGGGGTCTTAATCTAGCTCGCAACGAGGTAAGGAAGGTGCGCGGTGGTCAGGAGAAACGGCGATGAAGCAGTTATTTGAGTTAGGCGCGGTGCGGATGTAAATCCGCCGGTTCGTGCGGGTCCTGAACCCTCACAGTTTGCTTGTCTTGACTACAGTGTGGCCAAAGGAGGGCCGCAGGTGGCGTAGGACGGAGAACCTGGCGTGGGTGTAGATGGCGTCGTCGAGAATGTTAGTCGACTTCTGCCGCTCGCCGTGGAATGGGCGGAGTCGCGCTCGCGGGAGATTCTCGAGACCGGCACACCGCTCACTTCACATGAGCTGCAGCTCGCACGCTATGTGGGCGTACAACACCCGGAACGAGTGAGAATCAAAATCGTGTCCGCAGTTCCGCTGCCGGAGACCCGGGAGCTGCCCGCGGCGGCGCTGCAGGCAGAATTGATCGGACCATTGAATCATGGTTTAACAGTGGGAAATGGGATCTACCTCGTCGAGAGGTACATTGATGACCGGCTCAAAAGGCATGAGTTGAGGCATGTCTATCAATACGAGCGAGCGGGATCGATCGAGGCGTTTCTGGCGAAGTATGTTGCCGACGTGCTCCGGCTTGGGCACTCGAATGCCCCGGATGAGATCGACGCGCGGGCGTGGGAGAATGGATAAGGTGGACGCCGCTACCGCGGCTCGGCGCTACGCGCCGAGAGAGTTTGGCGTGGGGGTACGGGGATCATGTGCGTAGTCGAATTACTGGATGCCGGCGGCGCGCCTCCGAACAGGCGGCGGCCCGGTCCATGAGTTCGGGATCCATTTCGGCCGACATTGTCCTGGTGGGCCAACATGTCCGACTTGAACCACTTCGTCACACTCACGTATCAGGGCTCATGCGTGCCGCGGCCGGCGACCGGATATTGTACCAGTGGAGTCCGGTACCGCTGACAGATAGCGAGGCCAAGGCGTACGTAGATACTGCTGAGCAATGGCGGGCGGCGGGTACCGCAGTGCCATTCGCTATCGTGCGGCTGGAAGGGAATGAAGTGGTCGGTTCAACGCGGTTCTGGAATATCGAGCGATGGACATGGCCGGCGGGACATCTGAGACACGGTCGGGTGCATCCAGATGTGTGCGAGATAGGTTATACATGGCTCTCAAGGTCCGCGATTCGATCAGCCGTCAACACGGAGGCGAAGCTACTCATGCTGACACATGCCTTCGAGACGTGGGGGGTGCTCAGGGTTTGCTTTCACACCGATGTCCGCAATACCAGGTCGCGGGCCGCGCTCGAGAGGCTGGGTGCGTCGAGTGAGGGCGTGCTGCGCGCGCATCGTCTCGCCGCAGACTTTACGCCTCGAGATTCCATGCGATACTCGATTGTCGCGGCCGAGTGGCCTTCGGTACGAGCACGACTCAGGGGACTGTTGCAAAAGCAGTGAATCGGAATCGGGGCCGCTCCAAGGGATCGCGATGGACAAAGACAACTCAATGCGAAGCGGTAGTAGGTTACGATCTGTTGGCTTGAGTGTTTTATCGGATGCTGCGGGCCGAGACGCCTCCAACGGCGCAGAATGATGCTCAGTGGCGCGCACTTGGGAGCCGTTATTGAATAAACCTGAATTGCGCGTAGGCGCCGGTTCCCTGCGTGGGAGTCGTATGGGGCGATGGATGGCGCCCGTCTTGGTGCTGATCGTGGGCGTTATGCCCTTACCTACTTACGCCGCTCGATGGGTCGAGGTCGGGAACGGCTCAGTACCCACGGACAAAGTGTTGGTCGACACGGATTCGATACAGAAGACCGATGACATTACGATTGTCGACATCGCGACCACATACGCGACACCGCGAACGAACTCGCACAACATCACCATGGATCGGCACGTGCAACGCACGGCGATCAAATGCGCGGATCGAAGCTTTATAGGAATAATGACGACGGGGTATTTAGGCGACAAACGTGTCGGTTCGGGCGGGGAGACCGCGGACTGGAAGACCAGATTTGTTCCCCTCCCCGATAAGCCTATGAATAACCGGATTTTCGCACTTGTCTGCGGGCCATCGTCAAGCGGCGGCGCAGCGGCGGCTCAACCCAAGCCCAAGTTTTATTCCGGGTCAGGGTTCGTCGTCGACGACTCAGGAAATGTGCTGACAAACGCGCACGTCGTCAACCACTGCAAGTCGATTATCGTCAAGTCGATGAGTTCGCCACCCGCCGCCGCCACGGTGGAGGCTGTGGATCCGAAGAACGATCTGGCGATAGTTCGAGCCGCCCACGGGTCACCCTTGGGGGAGCCGGTCCATTTCCGCAATCCGACTCAGCCGGGGACGCTTGGCGAGTCTATAGGAGTGATCGGATATCCGCTCGCCGGGATTCTATCCTCCGAACCGAAGGCGACATTCGGGCAGATCAACTCCGTGGCCGGAGTTAACAACGATTACACGCTCTTACAAATATCCGCGCCGGTGCAACCCGGCAATAGCGGTGGACCGGTATTCGATGCGTCGGGACTAGTAATCGGTGTGGTCGTCTCCCAGGCATCGCCGGCCATGGCGGCAGTCGTGGGGAATGTCCCGCAGAATGTGAACTTTGCCGTGCGGGGTGAGGTGGCACAGATCTTTCTGGCCGCGCATGGCATCAAGATCTCGACCAACCGGCGCTGGCATACGCGGTCCACTGAGGAAATCGCAGCGACGGGGCAGAAATCGACGATGTTCATAGCCTGTTTGCTTGAATAGTTCGGCTTGTTGCTTACATTTGGAGAGGTCAGACGCCGATGGCCGGGCGAGGGCAGGAGCCCGAACGGCCCGGTCAGCCGGAGAAGTCGTGCTTACCTCGTTTGGCGTTGTTGGCAGTGGGGGTCAGGAGCGCAACGCAATGAGATGTTTGGCACGCTCGAGCATGGGTATCGTGGTACGGAAGGCGGCCGAAGCGTAGAGTTTATCGTTTCAATCAAGGGCGAGACATGTGCAATTTAATGCGATCCTGTGCAACCCTAATCTCCGTCGCGCTGACGGCACTGATGTGGGCGGCGAGTTGCGAGGCAGGTGAAGCTCCAGATATGTCGGGTGCAGAGCTCTACAAAGAGTTCTGCGCCACTTGCCATGGCCTAACTGGACACGGTGACGGGCCGGTTGCACGCAGCCTGAAACGGCGAGTACCGGATCTTACCTTGATTGCTAAGCGCAACGGTGGCGAGTTCCCCACGGAGACAGTGCATCGAATGATCGATGGACGATCTATGCCGCGGGTACATGGCACGATCGAGATGCCGGTTTGGGGGTGGGAGTTTTACGGATACGAAGGCGAGGACGCGGGTCGTCGCCGGCGCGTCGCGGAATTGATCGATCGAATGGTCGAATACCTACAGTCCATTCAAAGGCATTAAGGCGGACGGCGCCTTTGCTGGCCGCGCGCGGCTCTGTAGCGGCGGTGCCGAGACGGGTGAGCGGCTGCACAGTCGTAGAATATATGAACTCCTTCATCGGTCTCGACATGGCCTGGCGATAGACGGTAATCATTCCGGCATCATTCGCTCGAATGGTCTGCGACTGAGGGGAAGCTAGCGAAGTTGTCGAGATCGTGATCAGATTGCCACGCGGAGGGGGCAACGGCTGGGCTGGCAGGAGCCCGAACGGTACGGCCGGCTTGCGCCGCCGGCGAGGTTTGGCCGGACGGAGAATAGCATGCAGTATCGACTGCTAGGCCGCAGCGGCCTTAAGGTTTCAGTCTTCAGCTTCGGAGCGATGACCTTCGGCGGCTCTGGAATGTTCGCGACGATGGGTAGCACCCGCGGCGCGGAGGCGAGACGCCAGATCGATATGTGTCTCGAGGCGGGAGTGAATCTGTTCGACACCGCCGACATTTATTCTGCCGGCGAGTCTGAAGTGCTGTTGAGCGAGGCGCTCGGCGCGCGCCGGCTCCAAGTGCTGGTCGCGACGAAGTTCATGGGCAAAACGGGTAAGGGTGTCAACGATATAGGGGCCAGTCGTCTCCACATCATCGGAGCTTGCGAGGCGAGCCTGAAGCGCTTGAACACGGATTACATCGACCTCTATCAACTGCACAATCAGGATTTGATTACGCCACCTGAGGAGACGCTGCGGGCACTCGACGACCTGATACGTGCGGGCAAGGTGCGCTACATCGGCTCCTCGAACCATGCGGGCTGGACTCAAATGAGGGCGCTGGCGACATCCGATCGACTTGGACTGACGCGCTATGTGAGCCAACAGATCCAGTACTCGCTGCTCCAGCGCAGTGCCGAGAACGAGCTCCTGCCTCTCGGCATGCATGAAGGGGTGGGCGCGCTGATTTGGAGTCCGCTCGCATCGGGTTACCTCACTGGTAAGTTCAAGACCAGGGCGGATGCCGACAAGACTCGGCTGGGCGCGCGCGGACTGTTGGCAGCGATGGATAACGAGCGAGCGCGCCGCATTGTGGGAATTCTCGAGGAGATTGCTCGCAGTTGTGCCGGTCGGACGCCCTCGCAGGCTGCGTTGAATTGGCTCGCGCGCAAGCCCGGCGTCAGCTCCATCATCGTCGGTGCGCGCACGGCCGAACAGCTCAAAGACAACCTGGGGGCATCAACCTGGTCGTTGAGCGACGCGGAGATCGCCGCCCTCGATCAAGCGAGCGCGGTTCCGCCTGTGTATCCATATAACATGCACTATGAGTACATGGCCGATCGCAATCCGAGCGCACCGCTGCAGGCGCCAATTGTCGATAAGTAAGGGTAGCGCGGCGGCGGGAACGGCTGGAGTCGGAGCTGAGGTCGGAGAGGCTTGCGTGGGGGAAAGGCAGGACTCGAAGAGTCTAACGCTCGCATTTTGGGTTCGGTCGATGTTATTGAGACTTTCCATGCCGCCGATCCCGCGGGAGGTAACGCTTGGCTGATTCAGCCGGCCAGCATGAGCCAAATGCATAGTGCAACCAGTTGAACGGGCAGAGGAATGAAATGAGTCAGGCCATGAAAGGCAAAGTCGTGGTCATCACCGGGGCGACTTCAGGTATTGGTGAGGTCGCGGCTCGAGAACTGGCCGACATGGGCGCTCGGATCGTGCTCGTCGCTCGGGACACGAGGCGAGGGGAGGCAGTCTTGGCGCAACTGCGTGGAGTAGATGCCGGCGCGCCACACTCGGTGCATAACGGGGATCTCTCTCGCCTCTCTGAAATGAAAAGATTGGGCGTCGATATCGCAGCGGCGGAGCCGCGAATTGACGTGCTCATCAATAACGCGGGGGCGCTATTCGGTTCTCGGCAACTTACCGAGGACAAGTGGGAGCGAACCTTTGCGACCAATCATATGGCGTACTTCGTGCTGACGCATGGATTACGGGACCGATTGATTGCCTCTCGCGCACGAATCGTGAACACCGCGTCGTCTGCTCACAAAGGGTGTTCCGTCGATTTCGACGACCTACAGTCGGCCAAGAGATATTCGCCGCTCGAAGTCTACGGCCGATCGAAGCTTTGCAATATCCTCTTCACCCGGGAGCTCGCTCGGCGGTGGGGTAAGGAAGGCGTTACAGCCAATTGCCTTCATCCGGGCTTCGTGGCTTCGCGTTTCGCTGAGAGCAGCGGTGGCTTCATATCGCGCTTGATCGGAGTAGGGAAGATCTTCGCCATTTCGCCCGAGAAGGGAGCACGAACTCTGGTCTATATGGCTTCATCGCCTGAGGTTGCGAAGGTTAGCGGTGCGTATTTCTACCAATGCAGACCCGCCACTCCCTCAGCGCAGGCGCGGGACGACGCAGCCGCGGCGAGGCTTTGGGCGGACTCTGCGAAGCTTGCGGGGATTGACGCGTGAGGCCCGCACTCAGTGATGCGTGCGGGCTATTAAACTAGCTCGTTATGGCGCGTTAGCTATGGTCTGGATCGGGATCACCGTCAGGTGACGATGCGGCCGTGCTCGCGCGCTTCAGCAGCGCAGACGGAGAGAGGCTTGTCGGCGTCGAAGTCTTCGTCGAGCTCGACGGGGAGGCCGAGCGGACCGCGGAGGGCGCGGAGCTCGGTCATGCTGACGAATCCCAATTCGGACATGCCCATGCCGAGATCGCAGAGACCGAACGCGATGTCATCGCGGCCGAGCTCAGTGAGGAGCCAGGTGCATTGGGCATTGGGGGTGAAGAGCTTGACGACGGGTTTGAAGTCGATATCGGGCTGGCCGCTGTCCATGCGGGCGACTTGCGCGAGGGTGGGCTGGGGAACCGCGCGACACTAGTAAGGCACGTGATTCGCGAGTAGTGGAGGTGCAGCGGGCGTGACTGTGGCTTTTGCGCTGGCGCGACCGGTGCGAGTCTGGAACAAGAAAATGGCAGACGCCGCTTCCCTGAACTCGACCCGCTGGCTGCGCGGCTCGGCGGCGGCGGCCCGCCGAGGGTGCGCAGCGCCGTTATTGGCCGGTCTTGAACTTCTGCCAAATACGGGTGATGGTGCGGGATTGTTCGGGAGAATCCTCGGTTTCTACGAACAGCCGCCGTTGCACTTCGGGCGGTGTATAGATCGCCGGATCGGACGCGATGGATGAGTCGAGCAGCGGGGTCGCGGCCGCATTAGCGTTGGCGTTCACTATGAATTTAGAATTGTCCGCAATGACTTGCGGATCCATAAGGTAGTTGATGAACGCGTGCGCGTTGGCGACATGCGGCGCGTCGCGGGGTATAGCTAGCATGTCGAACCAGATCAGCGATCCCTCGTCCGGGATTACAAAATCGAGATTGATATGGTTCTGAGCCTCCCGAGCGCGCCGGCGCGCCTGCGCGAAGCTGCCGTTATATGTCAGTGCGACGCAGATATCGGCATTGGCAAGTTCCTCCGTGTCGATCGACGAATCGATGTTGCGTATGTAGGGTCGGATCAGCATGAGCAGGCTCTCCACGTCCGCGAAGTCTTTTGCCGTTGGAGCATTCGGACTTCTGCCCAAATATTTGAGCACTAGACGTTCGATACCGGCAGGCGCGTCGAGAAGGTTGATGCCGCAACTGGCCAATTTCGCGGCCATGGCGGGATCGAAGATCAGGCGCCAACTCGTAAGAGGAGCATTGGGCAGCGCCTCTGCCACCCGTTTCGGGTTGTAGCCGATCCCGTAGGTTCCCCACATGTATACGACACCGTGCGCATTGCCGAGATCGTTGAGTGCCACGCGCGCCATGATGGCGGGGTCGAGATTCGAAAGATTGGGAAGCAGCCTTTTGTCTAGAGGTAAATAGGCGCCGCTGCGAATTTGGCGCTGCATGAAAGGAGCGGTCGGGACGACGACGTCGAACCCGCTGTGGCCGGTCAGTATCTTGGATTCAAGTGTCTCGTTGGTCTCGAAAAAGGTGAGGTTGACCTTGATGCCGGTTAGTTTCTCGAATGAGGTAAGCGTTTCGGGCGAGATGTAATCCGCCCAGTTGTAGAAATTGAGCACCTTGTCGTCATGCTGCGCAATGGACTTATCCGAGTTCGACCCGGAACGATCGCAACTGAGGAGAAGCGTCGCCATGATGCACAGCGCGGCTACTGTCACCCTTTGCGTCGGATTCATGTTCTGTCCCTCGATCAGGAGTTGACAGCGATGCGGTGAGGAAAGAGCCCTTCAGTATCGATGTATCATAAGACGCCAATCGCCGCATTAGAACCCCGTGGCCTACAGGCTTGACAAGAATTCCGCGACGGTTTGGATGACAATGCCATCAGAAAGATGCGGCTTATTCATGGCCGGGCCAAAATGCTCGAGATCGCCGCTCAGGAGATGGCTCGCTTTCGCCGCGCGCGCTGCGACGAAGATGGGCTGGTCTTTGTCACCGTCTCATTTTCGCGCTCGTGTTCGTCGTCACGATCATCGTAATCGTCTTCGGTACCGGTTGTGGGCGTTGGGGGGGACTTCGGATTGAATTGCTCACAAGCCCTCCTCATGTGCGGACCAAGCAAAAGAGCAATGTAGACGCCCGGCGCTCTTGACTCTGTCAGACGGCGTCGCAATCGGTAGTTTTGCCCCTGTGGCTGCCGAGGCGGTAGGCATTGGTGTTGCAAATCACGTGTGGGATATGAGGTTCTCGACCATTCGTGAATTCTGCGTAGCGCGATTCGGATTAAGGCGGGGGTGAGAAAGATAATTGCTGGATAAGCGGTGCACCGCACCGACGAACTTGTTTCGAAGGGCCATCATGGCTGGATTGTGATTTGCAGCTAAATGGCAACGTAGGAATGTCGATGACAAACACAAAGCGAATTGCGAATGGCACTTTTGTATTGGGGCTGATCGGCCTTGTCGTCGGTTGCATGCTTGGACCACGCGAAGGCTATTACGATAGCGATCACCATCGGTACTACCACGAAAGTGGGTGGCACGATTGTGCTGCTCGCGATGAGCATTGCCACTGATCGGATTTGAAAGGATTTGGCGTCCGCGGCGGAACGCCGCACTATTTCGCAGTCCCCGATATCCTTGCCTTGCGGGAGGACATGGGCGGATAAGCAAAAAAGGAGTCATCTGATGGCGAACGATATGCAAATTCGGCACGACGTGATGGTTGCGCTTGATCGAGAGCCAAGTGTCATTGCCGGCACCATCGGCGTCGAGGTACATCACGGAGTCGTGAAACTCGCGGGACACGTTAGTGACGCTGGGATCAAAACGGATGCGGAACGCGCTGCGGTAGGCGTTGACGATGTTAGAGCCGTCGTAATGGATGTCGGCGTGGCTGGCTTAGAAACGGTCGGAGCGCCGGCTATCGTGTAGGGGTGAGTCTCCGTTAGCTTGCATCGAAAACCCGGCCGTTGCGCTCCGACCGACACGCTGACGGCGTGAAGTCCTATGACCAGTCGAGCTACTCACCGGCTGCATCTGACTTCCGACCGAGACATACTCTCTACCCGCTTTACCACTCGGAGAGAACCGTGATGAATACCGTGCCGACGAATACGCTTCTCTTGACTCTGATCTTATTGCTCCTGGTGGTTGGCGCGATCGCGTGGATTGTGGTGCAACGTCAGCGCACCAATCGATTACAAAGGCGATTCGGCACGGAATACGGGAGAACAATCAAGGAGCTCGGCAGCCGCGCGAAAGCGGAAAAGGAATTGGCGAAGCGAGAGGAGCGCGTCTCAGGCCTGCGCATCGTAGCGCTATCTCCGGTTGAGGCGGCGGGTTTCTCGAAAGCATGGAATGGGTTGCAGGGCCGCTTTGTGGATGACCCGAAAGGCGTGGCCGCAGAAGCGGACCGATTGGTTCGCGACCTCATGGTGAAGCGTGGCTATCCCATGGGCGATTTCGAGCGGCGCGCTGCGGATATCTCCGTTGATCACCCGGCGGTGGTATCCAATTACCGCGCTGCGCAGGTGATCGCCGTGCGCGACGCGCGCGGCGAGGCGGATACGGAGGAATTGCGAAAAGCAGTAGTGCATTACCGAACGCTGTTCGACGAGCTGCTGGAGGTGACTCCTGCGCCCGATGCCGCAACCCCCGCCCGCGTAGCAGTGCAATCATGACTGTGCGCACGAGCGACGATAGCCCTTCCGCGAGCGCGGACCCACAGCCGCCGCCGCGGGCGTCGGAACTGCGGGAGTCGGATGAGGCAGCCCGGGTCCGGGGCGGGGACACGATCGAAGGCGATCGGCCTGTGCTCAGGGCAATCAATATATCCGGCATAACGCAAACCCACCACCCGGTCGCCGGCGCGCAACCGATGGAGTCCACCGAAGTCGATCCCCTCTTCGGACAAGGCGCAGCGGCCGATTTCCGCGCGCGTTGGGACGTGGTTCAGCGCAGCTTTGTTGACGATCCTCAGCAAGCCGTGCGAGCCGGCGACGAGCTCGTCACGCAAGTCATTGAAGCGTTGAGCCGGACTTTTGCCGAGCAGCGAACGGAGTTCGAGAAAGACACCAACCCGGACCAGTCTTCCACGGAAGCTCTAAGGGTGGCACTGCGGCGTTATCGGTCGTTCTTCGAGCGGTTACTGACGATATAAGTATAGGGCCTCGTCGCCGCGCACTCGCCCTTATCCTCATCATTGGCGTTTGCGACGAAACTCATGGAATACCTGCCCGGCTCACTTCCGGGCTGACTGGATTGGTCGTTGAGAGTCTCGCCGTTGGCAAGCGGATAGCTCCGCCCATTTAAGGGAAAGCGAGCCCCTGGGTTGCAAGCCCAGCAAAGCGCCAGGCGGCGTGGCAATCGCTCGTTCGTATTGTTTGCGGCTAAAGAGCGCGTGCGGAATATGGAGTCGAAGCCGGCGCCCGTGAGCGACCGCGCTCGGTCTGTGTACGTCAACGAACAGATCGAGGAGCGACGGTGTGTCACTCTCGGTTTCGGATCGAAAATCGAAAGTAACGAGGTGAACTGATGCGCGGATTCAAGATTGCCCTATTGGCTGCTGCTGGAACGTGCTTGATGATCGCCGTTCCGGCAGCCGAGGCGCAGATCACTGTCAACATCGGCGCTGCCCCCGAGTGTCCCTACGGTTACTATGATGCGGCTCCCTATGATTGCGCTCCCTCCGGCTATTACGGTCCGGAATGGTTCAGCGGCGATGTCTTCATCGGCGCTGGCCCGTGGTTCCATGGCCCCAGCAACTTCCGCGGCAACGTAAATAACGCTTTCCATCCGCAGCATGGCTATAAGGGCACGATGCCGAATCGCGGTGAGAAGGCCGAGTGGCCGAGCCGTCGAGACGGGTCGATAAAGCTCACTTCAATGGAAATGAAGAACGGGATGGACGCGGCCACGCAACGGAGGGCAAACGCTAACCTCAGAGCATGCGCCGGAGTGGACACGGGGGCGGTCTATCTGTTCGCTTGATCGTTCGATAGCCGCCGTCGTCTATGCGTTGCTTGTCTTCGGCAGCCTATCGGCTGCCGCCGGGAGCGGAATGACGATTACCATCAACAACGACACGTCAAATGATCTTCTGGTGACTGTTTATGATCTGAATACCCGCTCGGTTCAAAAGATTCTCTCGAGCGAAAAGATCAACAGCTTTGCTTCCATTTCCGTCACGATCAATCCGGATGAAGTCGGGCGCGGGCATTTGTCATGGAGCGCAACGAGCACGGACGTCGGCTCACGCACGTGTGGGCATATCGACAGCATTGCGCTCAACGACAGCGATACAGTGCACGTATATGCTAATTCTGCCTGTAGCGCCGCCCTCTCTCAAGCCGATTAGCGGTCGACTTCATAAGAAAGCGTACAGCGAGAAGGGTGGAATGACAGTGTCGACGTTAGCTATTGGTGTCCAATCCCTTAACAATTGATGGCCAATTGGACATCGCTGTGACATCACCTAATTGCCTCAGCTCGAACACCGATGATCTTCCCGGCACGTACGCAAGGACGTGATCAGAGCGATAAACCGACACTGGAATGCAAGCACTGAGTGAATTGACGGATGACGCCCTGCTTGACCGGCTTCAACAGGCCGCGTTCGCATACTTTTTGGAGAATACTAGTGCACATAATGGCTTGGTAGCTGATACCTCGCGAGGGGGGGCACCTTGCAGCATTGCAGTCGTCGGGTTTGCACTGTCTTGTTACCCCGTGGCCGTGGAACGCAGTTGGATGTCGCGGCGAGAGGCGGCGGCACTGACCTTAAGGACGCTGCAGTTCTTCTGGCATAGCCCGCAAAGCGAACAACCGGACGCTACCGGCTTCAGAGGCTTTTATTACCATTTCCTGGACATGCAGAGGGGACGGCGCGTGTGGCAGTGTGAATTGTCGCTAGTGGATACGGCTTTGCTGATGGCGGGAATACTCACGGTCGGTTGTTACTTCGATGGCGGCGGCGATGAAGACGACATTCGAAGCCTGAGCGAGGCATTGTATCGGCGTGTCGATTGGCATTGGGCGCGAAACGGACTCGCGACCGTTTCTCAAGGCTGGAAGCCTGAATACGGCTTCTTGCATTACGGCTGGGAAGGCTACAACGAAGCGACCATTGTTTACATCCTGGGCGTGAGCTCGCCAACCCATCCTCTTCCGGCGGCAAGCTTCGCCGGCTGGACTCTCACGTACCAATGGGAGAATCTGCTCGGCCACGATGTCCTGTACTCGGGGCCCCTGTTCACTCACTTGTTTTCGCACGCTTGGATCGACTATCGAGGCATACAGGATACATTCATGCGTGAAAAGCGCAGCGACTATTTTGAAAATACCAAGAGCGCAATCGCAATTCATCGCGAGTACGGCGCCCGCAATCCGCGAGGCTATGGGGGATATGGTCGAGATTTCTGGGGGATTACCGCTGGCGACGGCCCGGGCAATCGGGAGATGCGAGAGAGTCGGCGCGACCACCGATTCTTCGGTTATATGTCTCGCGGGGTGCCCTATGGGCCGGACGACGGCACGATCGCGCCTTGGGCGATGCTCGCAGCTCTACCCTTCAATGCTGAAGCGGCCCTTCGGGGAACCCGACACCTCCTCAAGCGCTATCCGCAGGTCTGCTCAAATGACCGCTTCACGAGCGGCTTTAACGCAACGCTGCAAGCGCAGGGAATAGGCTGGTTGTCCGAGGGATGGTTCGGACTTGACCAAGGTCTACTGGTCATGATGATAGAAAACTATCGCACCGGTTTGATCTGGGAAATCACGCGTCAATGTCCCGTGATCCGCACAGGCTTGATGCGTTCGGGCTTTGCCGGCGGATGGCTGTAAGGCGCTCCCAAGCATGTCACCCATCGCCGCCCCACCCACCCCGTCCGACCCGGCTAGCCAGGACGACTTTCTGCGCAGGGTTCGCCCGTCCGGCTGGCAGAATCCGCCCCCTCGAAGCCGGTATGATCTGGTCGTCATCGGCGGTGGACCTGCCGGCTTGAGCGCAGCCGAGATCGCGAGTCGCCACGGCCTCAGCGTGGCTCTCGTCGAACGCTACCGTTTGGGTGGCAATTCACTCAATTCCGGATCGATCCCCTCGAAGGCAATCATACGCGCCGCCCGGGTTCTCTCATCTTTGCGCGACGACGAGGAGTATGGCGCGGCGGCGTTTGGGCCTTTGACGGATTTCCCGGCCGTGATGGAACGAATTCGACGAATCCGGACGCGTATAGCCGAGTATCACTCCGTCGAGCGCCTCCAGGCTCAAGGGATTGACGTGTTTTTCGCCGACGCACGCTTCGCGGAGGCGCATGTCGTGATCGCGGGCCAGACTCCTTTATCGTTCAAAAAGGCGCTTATCGCCACCGGTGCGCGGCCTCGATCGTCCAACATTCCGGGACTCGATCTGGTGGGCTACCTCACCAGTGATTCGATTTTCGACCTGGCGGAATTACCCAAGCGGCTTGGCGTCATCGGCGGGGGGCCACTCGGGTGCGAGCTAGCGCAAGCCTTTTGCCGGTTGGGATCGAGAGTTACCATCTTCCAGAATGAAGCCAAGTTTCTTCCCGACGAAGAGCGAGAGGCGGCGGAATTGCTCTCGATGTCGATGTCGCGAGATGGCGTGGACACACGCCTAAATACGACGGTCGTTGGCGCTCGTACGGACGCCGGCGCGAAGTGGCTCGATACGGTCAACGACGGCATCAAATGTTCCATAGTTGTCGATGAAATCCTTCTGAGTATCGGGCGCGCACCGAATGTGGAAGGTCTGGCACTGGCAGCCGGCGGCATCAACTTCGAGATGGAGCAGGGCATCGACGTGGATGACTTTTTGTGCACGACTAATGTCGATGTATATGCCGCAGGCGACGTATGTAACCGGCATCTGTTCACTAACGTCGCGGAAAGCTCCGGACGACTAGCCGTGCAAAACGCGTTCGGTGCACGAATGGGACGCCAGCATCAGGCGGCAATTCCGTGGTGTACCTACTGCGATCCAGAGATCGCACATATCGGTGTGCACGCACGCGAAGCGAGAGAGCGATCCATCCCAGTGAAGTGCTACACAGTGATGATGCAGGATGTCGATCGCGCGATCACGGACGGCCAGGATTACGGTTTCATCAAGGTATACGTGAGGCAACGGACGGATCAAATTCTCGGTGCGACGATTGTCGCCACGCGCGCTAGCGAGCTCATCAACGAAATGTCTGTGATCATGAGCGCTGGAATCGGTATGCGCCGATTGGCGACTATCGTGCACACCTATCCCGCACAATCCGATGCGATTCGTCTGGCGGCGGTGGCGTTCGTGAATAGTCGGTCCGAAGATCTGGACGGTAGACGGCCACAAGCTACCGGACCCCCATAGAACAGATTGGTGCAATGCAACCGGCAACCGGGCTTCGCATAACTTATTGAGGTAGGGATTGGTGGAATACGCGAGCGAAGGGCCTACGGGTCGAGGCCCCATGTTTCAGCCGACGAAGCACCGCGATTGCTCGCACCGCTGCTGCAGAGCATGATGACGGACACGGGCAGACGCTCATCACAAATGAGGTACGCAGAGCGAGAGTGCTAGGAAACCCAGGGTGACGGGAATCGCGCAGTGCCAAACATCGTACAACTGGATACCATGGCGGTCAGGGTCACGTATGAAGAGTTTGACAGGGGAGTCGTCATGACAGAGAACGTCTATAAAGTAATCGAACTCGTTGGAACTAGCAGCGAATCCTGGGAGAAGGCGACTGCCGCCGCGATCAATCGCGCTAGCAAAACGTTACGCGACTTAAGAGTTGCGGAGGTAGTAAAGCTCGACGTGCAGATCAAGAATGGAAAGGTCGAAGCTTATCGATCCCGCATTAGTGTGTCATTTAAGTACGAGAGTGGTAAGTAGTCTCGGTAGTGGCGCGCAATGTGGCTTGGATGCTGAGATGCCAAAGAGAAAGTGACGGCAGTCGGTTCCATAGCAAATCTGTAAACCGGTTGCCGTGTTGCGGCACGAGGGCGTCGAGTGCCGCCGAAAGGCTTTCGAATTCCTGTGCGCGATAGTGGTGGGCGCCGTGATCGCCGAGCGGATTGGGCCAAGATGGTGGGTCACTGAACGGCAGGTCGAAGTGTTCGAAATGCGTTAAGCGGTGCCGACCGGGTTGGTTACTGTGCCCCGATAGGCGATCTCCACGATGCTGCGTAGGGGCGCGCGGCAGTCGCGCGTCCGGGGATGCTGAGTGATTGCGAGAGGCTCAGCGCGCGCTTCGTGTCGCGGTCATCGGGCAAAAGGCAAATGACAGGTGTGACCAAGTTTCATGAACGGCAAGCCGAAGAAGTAAGCCGCTACCGATGCCGTGATCGGATCTGAGGAGGGCTATCTATGAGTATAAAGAAGCTCCAGCACTACAACATACGCACCACTAAGTTCGAAGAGACCGTGGCGTTCTATCGCGACGTTCTCGGCATGACGAACGCTGTCCCGCCGGGCGCACCGGATGGTACGCCGCCTGCTTGGCTCTACGACGATTCCGGTGAGGCCATCGTGCATTTGCTGCGGGTCGATCCGATCGATCCGGAGGCGGCTTATGCCAAACTGAGCGCGTTTCGCGGCGGCCCGGACAAGCGTTTTCCCTGCGGTTTCAGTGGCAGCGGCTGCATCGACCATGTCGCGCTTGCCTGCGAGGAGTGGGATGAGGTGATTTCGCGTCTGAAGCGAAATAACGTGCCATATACGGAAAATCACATTACGCGCATGAACATGCGTCAACTGTTCATTACCGATCCGAACGGCGTTACGCTCGAGCTAAATTTTCAAGCTTAGCCGGTTAACGAGCCATTCGAAATCCCGCCGAGCTGAAATCTTAATGCGCGCGAGATGGGGAGCCTCGCTGCTCTCGATTCTGACGGCGCCTCGCTTCGATATTGATATCTTTACTCGACGACAACCGTAGCGATTTCCTTTTTGATTCGACCCGGGCTGCGCACGAACAGCAGCAGCGGCAACGTCATCAGGATGGCTATCATTAGGAATTTGAAGTCATCGATGTAGGCGATCAATGCAGCCTGCGTGGTCACCTGCTGGTTGAGCAATTCCATGGCCTTGGTGCCTGTCGCGCCGGCCAGATGCGGCGTCGTGCGGCTGTAGGGGGTGATGTGCGCTGCCAGTGAGGCGTGTACCGTCTGCATATTGTGTACCAGTAGCCCCTGCATGAGAGAGATCCCAACGCTGTTGCCAAGGTTGCGGACGAGCGCGTAAAGCGCCGTGGCTTCATTGAACTCTGCAGGCACCAGCGTAGCAAAGGCAAGCGTCGTCGACGGCACCATAGCACTGCCGAGTCCGAACCCCATGATCAGACCCGGCAGCATTATCGGCCACGTGTCCATTGACAAGTTGTATTGTGTCATCTGCCAAAGCGAGAATGCGGTCAGTCCTAGTCCCGTGGCGATCAACAGGCGCGCATCAATCCGGCCCACCATGCGACCGACCACCAGCATGCTGACCATCGTGCCGATGCTGCGTGACGACATCAGGTAGCCCGACTGGAGGACGGAGTAGTGCATCAGTCCCTGCAGGAATGGCGCCAATAGCGACATCACCGCCAACATCACCATACCCATCAGAAAACCCATCACGTTGCCGCTCAAGTAGTTGCGGTCCTTAAAAAGTGCGAATCGAATGAAAGGCCGATCCACCGTCATCGTATGGACAATGAACAGGTACAAGGCCAATGCAGCGAGGATAGCCTCAAGCTGTATCTCGGCGGAATCGAACCAATCCTTGGTCGGGCCGCGATCCAGCACCATCTGTAACGTGCCCACGAACAACGCGAGCATCGCGTATCCGAAGAAATCGAACGACTTGCGCGTATGCCGTGTGTCGGGGAGATAAGCCAGCACGCCCAATACGGCGAGGGCGCCGATCGGCACGTTGACGAAGAACACCCAGCGCCAACTGTAATTGTCCGTCAGCCATCCGCCGACAACGGGGCCGAGCATCGGACCCAAGCCCACACCCATGCCCCAGATCGCCATGGCGCGGCCAGCCTGAGCCTTTGGGTAGATATCGAACAGCACTGCCTGGGACATGGGGAATAGCGATGCGCCACATAGGCCCTGCAGGAGCCGGAATGCGACCACTTGCGGAAGCGACTGGGCCATACCACAGAGGGCCGAAGCGATCGTGAAACCGATCACCGAGAACAGAAACAGGGGCTTGCGCCCAAAACGATCCGCGAGCCAGCCTGTCAGCGGCGTCATGATGGCGCCCGCAATGATGTACGAGGTCAGCGCCCAGGTCATCTGATCCTGGCTTGCGGACAAGCTTCCCTGCATGTGGGGGAGCGCGACATTGGCAATGGTGGTATCGAGCGCCGTCAAAATGGTCGCACTCATGACGGTCAGGGCAATCATGCCACGGTGTTCCCGTAGACCGTAGCCCGGGATCGCTGCCGCTATAGGTGTAGCCGAGGTCGACGACATTTGGGCAGGTTAAAGAGATTGTCAGGTTTTCGCTAATATTCATCGCTAGGGCCATTTCTATTTTCGGTCGGAACAAGACGAATGATGTGCATGCGGGAATGGGCCGAAAGTAAGATCGCGGAGTTCCTATGGCGGGGGCAGCGGGTTGATTCGCCGATCCAAGACGGACGCTTCGGGAGAGGGCGCGACGGCGTATCTCTCGCCGCTGACGATGCTACTGCGATAGGTTGTCCTACAATAAATTCACACAAAATATTGAGAGGTTTTGGGGACCGTCACGTGCGTTCTCGAAGGTGCGACGTGATTTGCAGACACTCCTCGGAAATGGCCCGCGGAAAGTGACAGGGGTGAATTCGGATGCAAAAGGCGTGACTCGGAGTGAAGAAGCTTCGCAAGCCGCGGATATCGCTCAGCTGGCTGCGCTTGGTTATGCGTCCAATTTCAATCGGTCGATGAGTCTCTGGCAGAATTTTGCGCTGGGGTTTACGTATCTCTCGCCGTTGACCAGTGCCTATTCCTTGCTCGCGCTTGGCCTGGCGACCGCCGGACCCCGATGACCTGGTCATAGCCAGCGATAACGTCGGCCGGGACAATTTTGAGAATCACCATCGAGCGCTCCCGGCTAATCCCGTGCGGTGAATGGTGATCGTGTCCACATCCAACTCCACGACTCCGGAATCACATCGCTGGGCATGGATGCTTATTTTGATTCCTTAAAGTCCGGCTTTTCGGGAGGTGGACAAACCTCAGACCACATCTTGAATTCCCTACCGACCGCATCACCGGTGATGAGCGTCGGGCCGATCTGGGCTCTACAGCCGGCATCTGGGCCAAGTGGCCTCGGTGCTCACGCCCGAGGAGGCGACACGCCGTGCGCCGAGCGATGGGGCGACGCACTGGAGTGCGCGCAAACTCGGCGCTCACCTGGACGTCAGCCACATGATGGTTGCTCGAGTCTGGCGCAAGCACGGACTTAAGCCGCATCGGATCGAGCGCTCCATGGCCTCTAACGATCCTGATTTTGAGACCAAGGCAGCCGATATTATTGGGTTGTACCTGAACCTGCCGGCGCACGCCGCGGTGTTTTGCGTTGATGAGAAAACGGCCATTCAAGCGCTTGATCGCAAAGATCCGATGCTGCCGCTCTCTCCAGGGCGCGCCGAACGGCACGGCTTTGAATACTATCGCCATGGCACCTTGTCCCTGTACGCCGCATTCAATACGCAGACTGTTGAAGTCCTGGGCAAGACCGCGGAGCGGCACACCTCGGCCGAATTCGTCGCCTTTCTCACTGACATCGTGATCAACCAGCCTCGCGGCAAAGAGATCCACGTGACCGCCGACAACCTCTCGGCGCACAAGAGCGCGCCGGTCAAAGAGTTCCTTGAAGCGCACCCGAAGGTTCATCTGCACTTCACTCCGACATACTCCTCGTGGCTCAACGAGGTTGAGCTGTGGTTCGGCAAGATCGAGCGCGATGTGATCGCTCGCGGTGTGTTCACCTCGGTCTCCGATCTAAAGAAAAAGCTCATGCGTTATATCCGCCATTACAACAAAGCACCACCTACCGTGAATTGGAAATATGCAGATCCGTCGCGCCACATTAGTACAAAATCAGTTGTTACCGGCCACTAGGCGGACGCCGCGCTACGCAATGTGGAGCCGATAGACGACCGGCGCCGCAGTTATTATGTCACCTTGACTTTTGGCCCGCAAAGATTAACGGTTCTGTTTTTGGGAGCGCTTGGCGGAATGGGACGCAAAAAGGAGTTGCTGATGAAGACCATCGCATGGATAACCCTGCTTGCGGTCGGCTGCACACTGACAGCGTGCGGGGGTACCCTTGGCGCTTCGCAATACACGGTGGGTGGCACCTTGACGGGGCTTGTCGGCACGGGTCTCGTTCTCGAAAATAACTCAGGCGACCCCTTGACCCTCACCTCGAACGGAAAATTCGCTTTCGGCGCCGGCATGGATAACAACGGCGCCTATTTAGTCACCGTCAAATCGCAACCGTCCAATCCCGCGCAGATCTGCATCGTCCAGAACGGCTCCGGCACGATAGACAACGCCAACGTCACTAATGTGACGGTCAGCTGCCCGCAAACGGGACACTTCGCTTTTGTAGCCAATGTGCTATCGAATAACCTTTCGGCGTATTCGATAAACTCCGCCAGCGGCGCTCTGACGATAATCAGCGGCTCGCCGTTTAGTGCAAGAGGCACTGCTCCCGCGGCACTCGCCTTGGCGCCAAACGGCAACTTTTTATATGTTGTGAACAGCGGATCGAATAATGTCTCAGTGTTTTCTATCAGCGCCGTTACCGGTGCGCTCTCTGGCGTGGGGGTGCCCATTTCCACTGGGAGCGGTCCCGATGCCATTTGCATCGATCCCACCGGCAGCTACCTGTACGTCGCAAATTCTTCGTCCAACAGCGTGTCGGCCTACACCATCGATAGTGCCACCGGTCTTCTGACGGAACTTGGCAATTCTCCCTTCATGGTCGGTGGGGCGCCATCATCATTGAAGACCGATTCGAGCGGCATGTTTCTGTACGTGACGAACTTCACCGACGGAGATGTGAGCGTGCTGCAAATCGACTCCTCGACCGGCTCGCTCAGCAGTATTGCCGGTTCGCCGTTCAAAGCGGGCAGCGGGGCGATAGCGATCGCGATCGATTCGGCTGGAACATTCGCGTATGTCGCCAATGAAACATCTGCCACGATTTCTGAGTATTCCATTAACTCATCGACGGGCGCTCTCACTGCGGTGCCCGGCTCGCCTGTGGCCACTCAATCCAGCCCTCAATCATTGGCCCCCGACCCCGCCGGTGGCTTCATCTACGCGGCCAATGTCACCAGCGCTAACAACATCGCTACCTTCGCGATTAACTCGAGCACCGGAGCCTTGACGTTGTCGGGCTCGCCGGTGTCGGCAGGCACGCTTCCGATCAGCCTGACGATCGATCCCTCGGGCCAGTTCGCCTATGTCGCCAACGATACCTCGAACAACGTATCCGTCTATCAAATAGATACGACAACCCGCGCATTGACACAGGTTAGCCAATCTCCGTTCGCGGCGGGGATCGGGCCGCACGCCATCGTCATCGACTAAGGCGGGCGAAGTCGTTGCGCTCTAGAACGCGTTCTTCACAACGCCGCCATCGACCCACAATGCGGCACCCGTCGTCGCCGACGCAAGTGGGCCGGCGATGTAAGTCACGAGCGAGGCGACCTCCTCGGGCGTGGCGAAGCGCTTGATAAGCGACGTCGGCCGCACCTTTTCGAAAAACTCTGCCTTGATCTCCTCGGTCCCCTTGCGCCTCGGCCTTGGCCAACGCGCCGACGAACTCGGCAACTCCGCGGGACTTGGTTGGGCCCGGCAGAATGCTATTTAGCGTGATACCCGTGCCGGCGACTGATTCCGCCAGGTCCCGCGCGACCTGGTCATGCCGTAATGGATCATCTCAACGGGAATCTGCAGCGCGCTCTCGCTTGAGATAAAAATGATCCTTCCTCTCTCATTTGCCTCACTCCCAAGGATGCCCCACAATCAGCGGGCATTTAGCGCGAAGCACGCAAACCAAGCTATACCACGATGGTATGAGTCGAGTGCAAGTCGAGCAAACGCGGCGCGCGGACCGGCGTTCTCAAGCTTATGGGTTGGATGGACGCACCGCACAATGAGGATTGACGGAGTCCCGCGACAATGCTCTCAGAATCGTTGGCTAAACTTGCGGAAGCAACGCGGCCCAAGAATAGGCGGTTGCTTCCCCGACGCGTAGCATCCCTAATCGATGTGCAGCCAGTGCTTCAACTTGGCCACTTTGCTGTCCGAGGAGGAGGGTACGTGGTCGGGATTCGAGACGTTAACCAGCCCGGTCTCCGGGCATTCCTCAATTGCTATCGCGCGCAGCGCGTAATCGTCAGACATTCGTCCAGCGGCGATCTCGCGGTCGGTGACGTGAAGCATTTCTTTATAGGACAGGACACCGTCAACTAGCGTCTCCTGAATGATGAGCCGCTTGTACTCCAATTCGCACGCATCCGTGAATTTTTCCAAATGTTCGCCGTGCAGCTGCAGTTGACGCACTACAAATTCCATAGCGACTGCGCGAGCGGCGAGAAGCTCGCTGCGCTCCTCGGACGTCGTCGCAGCACCGAATTCTTCGTTCACGCGCGTGCTGAAGGCTATCCAATCAAACGGTTGGTCCGGCGGCAAGTCCTCGAGTTCTTGAGTCAACCTTGAAACCGACATAGAACACCTCCGGCAAGCCCGTATCAAATCGCAGATGGAATAATCAACCCTCGCTACGATTCACTAATCGAATCGACGCGGTTCGGATAGAAGGCCAGGTACCCCCTGATTACCTTGACCGCCGGATAGGGCGCCTCGTACGTCCATACGGCGTTCTTCGATTTGTCGCCCCCCATCGGGATGCCGAAATAAGAACAATCGCCTTTGTAAGGGCAATAAGTCGTCAGTTCCGATCGCTCGAGCGTAGACATATCGGCGTCGGACCGAGGGACATACAGAATGGGGGGATAGTTCGCCTCGCGAAGTACCAGCGCCCTGCGCGTGTCGACGATGGCCCGACCCGTCACCGTCACGACTACCTGCGTCCCCGACAGCTTGACGGTAATGGGATGATCCGGTCCTGGCTGTTTTAACACTCGGTCGTTCATATTTGAGTGCTTTTCCAAAGGAATAGGCACTTCCATTGGTAGTATCGTAGCAAAAATGTCAGATCGAAAGGAACGCGCGCCACGATTTTCCAGGCTCGCCGAAGCCCTCGAGGCGCTTCGGCGGGCCTGCTCCTCCCTCAGATCGGCGGTGATACTTCAGTCTGATCCTGCGCAGCGCGCGAGACAACTGAAAGCTCGGCGACGAAAACCCCTCCGTGGTATCCGGGGCTACCGGTCGTCATCAGGCATCTCATAGTCGCGGGCGGCCCCTACATGTTGGGCTTGTTTTGACTCATATCGGTGATCAAATTTCGAAGCCATATCAACTTCGGGCTCTTGTCGAATCGCCGATGCCAGACTTGCTTTATCTGCATCGAGGGAATGCGGAACGGGGGTGGGAGAAGTGCAATAGGGAAGAACTGCGATGCCGTTCGCGGAATCGGACGCGCGATGGTCGCCACAAGCTCAGTGTTGGCGATCAACTGGGGAACATTGACGAAATGAGAAATCGTCAAAACAACTTTACGCACGATCCCGTGCTCAACCAACGCCTGATCGATAACGTCCTGCGAACGGCTCTCCTGCGAGACGATTAAGTGGTGTGCTTCTCGATACTGCTCAAGGGTGATGCCTTCCCCGTACACGGGATGCGCGCGTCTAACTACGCACACTGAGTCGTGACTAAATAGCACCTGCTGTTTGAATACCGCGGTTTGAAGATCTGGAAAATACCCAACGGCCAAGTCGATCTCTCCCTCTTCCATGTCCTTAGCCAGCGTACGTGGGTCCCGTACGACGCAAATCACAGAAGCCTTCGGCGCCTGCACGCTGATTCGCGCGATCAAACCAGGCATAAACTCGAGTTCTCCGACATCGGAGGCGCAGATGACCAATGGCCCTGTCAACTCTGTCGGGTCAAATCGTGCAGCCGTCAAAATCTCATGACGAACCACGCGCAACACTCTTTCCACTGGATCGCGTAGCTGCATAGCACGCTCTGTGGGGTGCATACCGCCGTGGGACCTGACAAATAATTCGTCTTTGAGTGCAACACGTAATCGGCCGAGTGCCGCACTAACAGTCGGTTGGCTCAACTCCAAGCGTTCGGCGACCCGAGTGATCGAGCGCTCCTGCAACAGCCCATCCAGAATGACCAGCAAGTTGAGATCCAACCTCCCAATTTCCATGAAGGGCCTCCGGAACTTAGGTATTCAATCAATACCGACAACAATTTTGGAAATAATCACTATTAAGCGAAACCCGTGGTGACGCTCGGCATACCTTAATACCCTTTCCAGCCTCGTAGGCACGAAAGCAACGGCGTAATCGAAGGAGTCAAGATGCACCTATCTACGGTTGGATACGTCCACACTTTCTTCGGTCTCATTGCCGTCGCGCTCGCATTCTATATGCTCCTTAGGAACCAGAGGATTGACCCAACGAGACCCGCTGGGAAGGCATATTTCTTTGCGGTAACGGTCAGCTGTATTTTGGTGTTTGCGCTACCTCGACAAGCTCCGGATTTCAATCCGGTTCCTGGCTACCTGCTGACGATCCTAACGTTAACCTCCCTGTTTCTGGGCTTCTTTATTCGCTTTTGGCAAAATCGCGCCAGCAGGTACATCGAGGCTTTGGGACTTTCTGGAAGTTTCTTTTTCTCGATGGTGCCGGCAATAAACGAGACGCTAACACGACTCCCAGTTGGTGCGCCGTTGGCGACTTCGCCTCAGGATCCTATTGTCTTGAGATCCCTGGGCCTATTGGCCGTTCTCGTTTTGACCCTTTGCGTCGCACAAGTCGTGAATATTCGAAAACAGCGCGGTCCCGAATTGTTCCCCGCGGGGCAATTAGTCGATCGGACCGGTGATTCGGGATGACTTAATGGGCTCTGAGGGATCCAATCGGGTTTGGGCAATCCTTCAGCAATTGCGTCCAAGTTCAGTGGTTCGATGGACGTCAAAGCATTCGAATGTTCGGGCATCGCGCTCAGCGCGCGGTACCGGCCCGATACGCCGCCCACGCGCGGTCGATGACGTAGGCATGGATATCGTCGGCCTGCGCAGGCGTCATCGCCGGTGTCGCGGGAAACGCGATCGGCGCCGCGAACGAAAGCATTCCCTGTTCCCGGTGCGAGCCACCGATCAGGATCGCGTACCAGTCGCGGTGCACATCGGGCGGAGCGTAGCGGAGGTCCGGGATGCCGCCGCCCGTGATCCAGCGGCCACTACCCTCGAGGCGCGGCGAGTGACAGCCCGTGCACCCGAAGTCGCCGACGAGTTCCTCGCCGCGCCCAACCGCTTCCTTCGAATAGGTTTGCTCGGGTGGTCGGGGCACCTTGGGAGCTGGCGTGTTCGGTGATGGATACGGCATTGTCGCGCCGACCTTGAACGCGAGGAGCCGCGCGGGTCCATAGCGGGACTCGGGCGTCGAGGTCATTGAGGCCGTGGCGAACAACCGGAAGACCGATCCCCACCCGATGCCGACGATGACGTACTGCTCGCCGCCGGCGCGATACGTCACCGGTACGCTGTCAATGGCCGAGCCGGTCCTGAGCGACCAGAGCTTTCGACCGGAGTCGCCGGCGTATGCCGCGAACTCGCCGGTGCCCTGGCCCTGGAAGACGAGGTTGCCGGCGGTCGAGAGCACGCCGCTGTTCACGATGACCGGATTCTCGACACTCCAGCGTGAGGCTCGGGCCAACGGATCCCACGCGAGCAGTCTGCCGACCATCGGCAGACTTCCAGGCGCCGGTGGCACCCGCCGCAGATCCATGATCGGGATGAAAGCGAGCTTTGCGACCGGGCTGTAGCTCATCGGCCACCAGTTGCGCACGCCGAAGCATCCTTCCTTGCAATCCTCGACGCCGCCAAGTACGACGCCGGGATAGTCCATCTGGTCGGGTCCCCAGCCGCCCAGTGCCTTCGGGAAACCCTGCGACACGAGCGGCGTCGCGCTCAGGAGTTCTCCGGTGGCCGCATCGAGCACGTAATAGGTGCCGTTCCGGGCCGCGCTCATCGCCACGTGCCGGAGTCGGCCCGCGATCGGTAGGTCGGCGAGCACGATGTGGAAGTTCTCGGTTTGGCGCTCCGGGGCGCTCGTCTGGTGGTGCCACACGTATTCGCCGGTATCGGCACGCACCGCGACGATACACCCGGAGAAGAGCTTCGCGCCGGGCAGCGCCGTCTGTCCGGTTGGAGTGTCCGCGAGGAACGCCTTCGAAGTCCCAAAGAGGAGCAGCCCTGTGGTCGCATCGTAGGTAATGGGATCCCAGACCGTGCCGCCGCCCTGTTTCCACCACGCCTCGCCCGACCAGGTCCGGGCCGCGGACTCCACAGTCTTGGACTCGAAGCCCTTCGCCGGATCGCCTGGAACGGTCCAGAAACGCCACACTTCCTTCCCAGTCTGCGCATCAAAGGCGGCGATCGACCCGCGCACGTGCGAGTCGGCCCCGCTGTGGCCGATGAACACCTTGCCACTCGCGACGCGCGGGGCGCCGCTGACGCCGGCCTGGCCCGCGTCGCAGACTCGCGCCTGCCACACCTCCGTGCCCCTCTCGGCATCGATCGCGACCAGGCGGCAGTCGGGTGTACCGACATAGACCTTACCGGCCCAGACGGCGACCCCGCGGTTCGTGCGCGCGTCCGACGAGCCTTCGAGACTGAGGCCGAGCGGCGCGTGCGGATCATAGATCCAGCGGATCTTGCCCGTCCCTGCGTCGATCGCATACACGCGCGCGCGCGGCGCGCTGAGGTAGATCATGCCGTCGACAACGAGCGGCTCGGAGGTGAGTCCGGCGGGACTGTCGATCTCCAGGAGCCAGGCGAGGCCGAGCCGGCCCACGTTACGGTCGTTGATGTCGGTGAGCGGGCTGAACTGCGTCTGCGCGAAGCTCCCACCCTTAACGAGCCAGTTGTCGCCCGCGGCATCGGCGGCGACCCGCGCGTCAGTCACGTTTCCCGCTGCGGCCTCGACCGGCCCCCACCGGAGTCCGAGCACGGCAGCCGTGAGCAAGAGCGCGGCCCGAAGAGCCATCCGTGTCGATCCCATCGTCGCGACCTCGCGCGTTGCCAAGCTCATGTTAAGCACAGAGCGCAAAAGGATTCAATACGCGAACCCGGCTTGGCCACCTCAAGAACGGAAGGTGTCCGCACCAGGAGTCGCAGTGACGCGAGATAGCAACCCTGATACTGTGCGGGCCGCGCTCAAGATAGAATCCGGCCACCCCCGAGCATGCTGTGAGTTCTCATTCCTTCGATCGTTGGCCAAATTGACATGGGAGGTTCGCTGTGAGATGCAAAGTCCTAGGTCTTCTGTCTCTCGTGTTGACGGTGACACCGACTTTCGCTGCATTAAAGCAAGGCGACACTGCACCCGATTTCGAAACACAGGCCTCTCTCGCCGGCAAGGAATTTACTTTCTCGCTGCGCGAAACATTGAAGAAGGGTCCGGTGGTGGTGTACTTCTATCCTGCAGCCTTTACCGGCGGCTGCAATCTCCAGGCACATACGTTTGCGGAGGATCACGAGAAGTTTGCCGCCGTGGGTGCCTCCGTCATCGGCGTTTCGCTCGATAGTATCTCGCGCTTGAACGACTTTTCGGCCGATCCTCGATATTGCGCCGGCAAGCTGCCGGTCGCCTCGGACGAGAAGGGCGAGATCGCGAGATCCTACGATATTAAAATCACGGACACCTATAAGGGACAGGCCGTCGCCACGATGAAGGATTCCCGTGGCAACGAGATCGGCCATAGCACGGCGGAACGTACGACCTTCGTCGTCGCGCCCGATGGCAAAATTGTTGCGACGATCGGTGGAGTTGCGGGTGATGCCAATGCCGAGCAAGCGCTCGCTGTTGTTCAGCAACTGGCGGCAAAAGGTACCGCGAGGAATTGTTAGAGAATCGCTGATCGTCATAAAGACGGTCGGTGACGTCGCGCTGCGGCTCGGCCGCTGACGCGACCAAGAGAGGTTCGGCGACGGATGGGTGGGCGCGTCCTTCATCATTTAGACGAGCGGAGTCGGTGCTGATACGGTCGCAAGGTCGGTAAGCCTGACTCGGCCGCGCTGTGTCAGGATCGAAGTCCCCACCGTCTCTGATGAATGCGCCTGAAGCATGCCGCGAAACTGGTACTCGGCCGTGTCGTAAATCGTAAGAACTCCCTGCCATTCCACGGCTAAGCGCCGATTCTGCGGGAAATATGCGTAGCGCATCTCTGGCGAGGTCCCGCTGGTCGAGGCAACACCCAGTTCCGATGGCCAACTGGATTTTGATGCCGGCTGTAACGGTCGAGGGGTGCGTACGTCATGCTTCATCGTAGATCATTCTACGCTGGTAACTTGATGCGCACCGAGGCGATTCATCTATCCGAAATATCGGCCGAAAGGCCCACTTGGAGCATGTGATATAAGGTGTAACGATGAAGAGGAGCCTCGAGAGACTATGGATAGTACTCGGCATGGCTGCCCTGCTGTTCGGTTGTGGATCGGGACGCGGTGCGCTCGATGGGCGAATCATCGATCACGAGAGTGCGCCGGTGCCCGGCGCCTTCGTCCTGGTCAAGCGCGAGCGAGGCGTCGGCCTAGAGGGCGGCGTTGCGTGCGACGCTGAAGAGAACTCACGCCCGACATCGAGCTCGCGGAGATCGGCGTAGTAGCTCACAATCTAAACGACTGGGGCAATGCGCACGAATACACGGAATCCATCAAGCCGCTCGTCGATACACTCAGGGCGGATGCCGCGCTCCTGGCGGCGACGCCGAAGCAGCTCTACGGTGCGACCTTGTCGCTAATGTCGCCGGCCGAGGCCATCCCGCTGGATCGGTAGATATCGCCCGCGCCGCCGCCGCGCCCTGCAGTTTTTGAGGCCGCGGGTACTTAGTGCGTTCATGGTGCACCGAATCTTGAGTGGCGGCTATTACAGCCGTGCCCATTGATTTAGCGTTTCCTACTGCGCATGCTTGAGCAACCAACTCGCTCCTGGCCTCACGAGAGAACTCTATGAACGTGTGCAACCCCTGCCTGACTCTAATGACCCTCATCGCGTACAGCACTTCGCCCAGTTATGGAGCATCAATCAGCGGGACTGTAAAAGGCCCGGATGGGGCAGCTCTTAAAGGCGTCTTCGTACAAGCACAAAACAAGAAGACCCTCATCACCTACACGGTGTTGTCGGCAGATCAGGGTAATTACCGCCTGGAGAACATACCAGCGGGAGAATACACATTATCGACCAAGGTCACGGGCTTTCGCAGCGACCCGCTCACGGGCGTGAACTTGACGGCCGACCCAATCGCCGCCTCATTCGATATGTCCTTGCGGAAGGCTCCGGTGCACTGGAATGAAGTTTCCATTTACCAGGCCGGCAAGCTCTGGCCCGCGTCTCCGGTGAAGGACAAGATTTTTGCGACTTGCTTTACCTGCCACGGATTTCAGACCCGAATGGCAACCATGCCGCGAGATGCCGCGGACTGGCGCAATCGCGTCCAGTATATGCAGGTTTCGATGGAGTTTGGTTTGGCGGATCGGCTCACTGATCAGCAAGCGGATGACATTGCCACGTATTTGACCAGTCTGTTCAGCGAGGATTCCGTGCTTCCGAGATCTCCCGAGGAGGCGGCAGGTTACAAGGACACCGTGCGGCCGATCAGCGGCGAGGCGATGAATATCGCGTACGTGGAATACGACATGCCGTCGCCCAGCCGGATGCCCTTCAGCGCCGCCCCGGCCAAGGACGGCCATTTCTGGATCCCTAATTTTGGGGTTGCCAATAAGATTAGCCGGCTCGATCCGAATACGGGCGAAATGCAGGACTACCTGGTTCCAAATAATGGCACCGCCGCCGTTCACTCAGCGGTTCCGGCTGCGGACGGATCAGTGTGGCTCACGGAGCAGGGCTCGAACAAACTTGGGCAATGGGACCCGCATACCCGGAGAATAATCGAGTTCCAGGATGCTTATGTTCCCGGAAAACTCGGCTATGGAGCCGGATCCAAGCACACAGTGCGCTTCGACCCCGACGGCAATGTGTGGGCTTCCGGGAACCCGCTGACCCGGCTCGATCGAAAGACGAAGAAATTTACTCGTTTCGATGACATACTTTCCGCCTATGACGTCAAGGAGGACAACAACGGGAATATTTGGTTTACTCGCCCCGACACCAGTCAGATTGGCATGGTGGATTGGAAGACTTTGAAAGTGTCCCTGTGGACGCCACCAACACCAAAATCGTTTCCACGACGCATGGAGATTGATACTGACGGAATCGTGTGGTTTGGCGAATTCAACGCAGGGAAAATTGGACGATTCGATCCAAAGACACGAACGTTCACCGAATATCCGTTGCCCGGCCCCGAACCCACGCCTTACGGTCTCGGCATCGACGCGGACCATCACATTTGGTATTCGTCCTACAACATGGACGTGCTTGGCCGCTTTGATCCTAAAACGGGCAAGACGGTTGAATATCCGTTCCCACACTCTGAAAACACCATTCGGGAATTTATTCGCGACGCGCAAGGGCGGATGTGGTACGGATCTCCTTCGAATAACAAGGTCGGCTACTTCACACTGACCTCTGGCGCGGAAGGAACCGGCAATAAGAACTCCACTACTGCCAAGTTAGCGAATTAAATCAGCCGGAGCATCGCGGTCGCGCTTCACGATCGCCGGAATCAAGGCGAGAGCGGCGAGCGCGCCCACCGCGGCGAATGCGGCACCAAAGAAAAACACGGCCGATGAGATGCAGGCGGTCGCTCACGCGCTCAGCTTGCTCGCCAACATCGCCATGGCCTGGAACACGATGAAAATGCAGCTGGTACTGGATAGGCGGAACACACGCCCTTCCACGGCGGTACCGCCGAAGCTGATCGGCCGCATCGCGCCTACCCGCACTGAAGGCATCAATCTGCGCGGTGTGTTCCGCTTCCCCATCGAGCAATACGCTGAATATTTGGTGCCGACACTGGCGGCAGCAAAATCGCGGGCTGTCGGTGCCTAATCAGAATCCTAAATCCCTCGGGGGAAAGCCGGTCTCTCAACCGGCGCTTTTGGCACGTATCAAGGTGAGGCCCTAATCGAGTTCGATGCCCATATCCGCCATTTCACGTTCAGCCCAGAAGAGGCGACCAGTATATTCCATGGGATTCTCGCAACGTGCGAAATAGACCAGCATGCGCGAGGGAACGGTAACCGGCACCGCAACGCTATCGTCGAGCCCTGCATTCTTTACGCGGAGAGCCACCAATTCGGTAAACACGAGTCCGGGGTGCATGCCGATCACTGCAATATTCTTGCGGCTAAGTTCAGGCGCGACCGCATTCCCTAACCGGTCCAGCGCCCGCTTGCTCGCATAGTAGCCGGGGACCTCCAGGCTGAATGTGCCAACGCTTTGCAACTTCTGCGGCTCTTCCGGAAGGCGAAACACTTCGCCACTTCCCGTACTGAGATTGATGATTCGCCCCCCACCTCTTTTTTCCATGAAGGGCACGACGCGTTGCATCAGTGTGAAAGGAGCATGCACATTAACGGCGAACTGATAGAGCCATTCCTCTCTACTAAGTTCGAGGAATCGCTTCGACCAAGCAGCGCCGGCGGTCATGGCCGCATTGTTTATGAGCACGTCCACACCGCCAAAATGGTCGGCTGTGGCAGAGACCAGATTGTTTAAATCGTCTTCGTTCGCGAGATCGGTCGGAATCGCAAGCGCCTCCGCATTCAGGTCTTCAATCTGTCTCACAGTCTCTGCAAGCGAACCGGGCAACTCGTCGTTCCCCGTCACTGTGCGCGCAGCGACTACGACGTGGGCACCGCGGCGGGCGAAGTCGAGTGCCGCTTGCTTGCCAACGCCCCTGCTTGCACCTGTGATAATCACAACCTTTCCAACTAGACTGCCTTCTTGTTGTCGCTGCACGGAGCTACCTCGCCAAGCACTTTGTAAAGCCAGAAGGCACCTTAAAAGCTCCACGTTGTTTTTGCGAAAAAATAACTTGCAGAGAGGAGACAATTCTTTCGATTGCGAGCAGATGTCTCGGCCATCTCGCGCCTGCCCGTTGAGCGCGCAGGTCCGCTATACTGAGCTTTGGCTTGGGCTTTGGGGGGGGTGAGTCATGACAGAACAGATCCACTGCGTAGAGCTCGGCCGGCTGACAGTGCCTGGCATGCACATCAAAGTGCGTTGGTTTCCTGCAGGTGCAAACAACAGGCAAGTGTGGCATGCGCCGTCGAGTATCTTGTCGTTCAGTCGCGTCGTTGGAGAAGCCGTTCAGCACCGCGACGTAGCGAAACACTCATCTGGCTTCCACCCGGCAGGACCGTTAACGTTCTGGCCTCCCTCTGCAGTTTGGGAAAGCCGAAAGAATCACAGTCACGTGCTCACGGTGTCGGCCTATTTCGATACGAATTTCACGTCAGCAACAGTCAATAGAAATCCACAGGGAGTCCGGATCGACGACTTTTCGATGCTGGAGATGATGCAGATTCTTCATGACGAGGTCAGGACGCCGGGGATGGCAACCCACGAGCTCGTCGGTGCGATCGGCGAATTCTTGCGCATCAAGCTGTCCCGCCTGATGAGCCAACGAGCGCGGAATCTAACCTTTGGAAAGCCGTGCCGCAGTGTGGATGTGGCGATGATCCACGCTATGCTCAGTCACACTGGCGGACGCGTGCCTACGACCGCGGAGTTGGCTGGAAAATTCAACCTGGGTAGGCGAGACTTGCTTCGACTCTGCAAAGAGACGACCGGAAAGCCCCCTTCACGTTATATAGAGGAGACGAAGCTAGACAGAGCCAAGACGTTGCTGGCTACCTCAACGCTTACGATGAAGCAAATCGCGTACGAGGCGGGCTACTCGACGGCTAGCCATTTTTCAACAAGGTTCGGTCAGCTCACGGGTCTCACGCCGAGCGCATTTCGGAGCAGGGCACGCCGACAAGACGACCTTGACTCAGAGCATGACGAGAATCATACGGGTAAACTGCAGGTCTCGTAATGACTACTGGGCAGAGTTCCTAACGCGCTCCATCGCGACGGCTTGCGATATTTTGCTTTTCTGGGGTGGTTCCCTAGTTGCCTTTGCCGAACCGATAGCGTACGCGAGCACCGTACATCCGCGGCTCACCGAGCGAGGCGAACTCGGCGCCCGCGGAGTCGAGACCCGGTACGAACAAGTAATAATGATCTTGCGTCACGTTGGTAGCGAAGAGCGTGAAGTCCATAGTGCTTGCGAAGATCGATCCCCAGCTCGCATTGAGGTTGAGCAGATTGCTGGGAGGAAGCGTGCCGAAATTGCCGCCCATCTCCGCCACGACCGCCGGATTTTGATAATCATACGTGCTCAACTGTTTGTTGGTGTGCACGAAGTCGGCTCCGATGGTGATGCGGCCGATAGTCGAGCTGATTGGCAACGTATAGTCCACGGAAGCTACATACTTGTCCTTTGGGGAGAGCACCAGGGGTGACCCCGGCGTGGTCGACGAAGTCGCAGGCACATAGTTGGGATCGGTGGTGGAAATGGGCGCGATCTGAATAATCTTCGTGTTCAAGTAAGTAT